>JACCEE011419028.1_pt1 | contig 18585 bp, 22 predicted proteins | sample 7449931 | NCBI WGS metagenome assembly JACCEE01 (sample SAMN15323457, study PRJNA562643) | freshwater metagenome | isolation source: river surface water | place: USA:Blue River Watershed | collected 2017-08-19 | reverse complement strand
TGGTCCATGGTTCCATGAATCCGCTCAACCAGATAGATATATAAGTCATCGTGTGGTTTGTCTGTGCTCCGCCACAATCCGGGCAATAATTTTTCTTTTTTTGTTCTTGCATGGCTACATAATATCAAATCAATGTGCAACCGCCAAACCAATAACTTTTTTTGCCCCAGCTTTATTTAAAACTTTCATAGCTTCAAGTATTGTGCCTCCGGTTGTAGTGACATCATCAATGATAATAATAGTTTTACCTCGAACTTTTTCTTCGCCATTTATAGAGAAGGCGCCTTTTAAATTCTTTAATCTCTTATCTCTGTTTGTTAGTCTGGCTTGTGGAATTGTTTCTCTGTTTTTATAAATAATTTTAGTATCAAGTTTAAATAAATTTTTCTCACCGCTACTACAGAAGCTCCTGGCGATTATTTCTGTTTGGTTGTATCCACGCTTTTCTTTTCTCTTTCTTGAAACAGGAATAGGAATAACATAAATAGGGGAGCCAGACGAGAACATTCTCATCTCGTTTATTTCCTCCATGAATGATTCATACAATAAAAACCCAAATCTTTTACCAAGATATGGTAGGTGATAGTATTTAAGGCTCCAGATAGATTTTTTAATCAGAGGATTTTTGTAATCATAAAGGGCAAAGATATCTTTATTCTCTGTTTTGTTCACAATATCTATCTTGTCTGTACATTCATCGCAAAGGATTTCGTGTTTTTTGTTGCAACCAAGACACTTTGATGGGAAGAGTATATCCAAGAGTAGATTTCTAGACATTTTTATCGATGAGATTATTTTGTCCACTTCTTTATTCTACTAAATATATGTTATACTTGTAAGTGATAAATATGGATAAATCACTTACAAGTATAATCTCGTCAGGATTAGCTAGCTTAGCAAAAGCTTTTGCCTCGGAGAATCCAGCCAAGAGTGTCTTGGGTGTGGATATTGGTTCATCAGCCATTAAAATTGTCCAACTTAAAAAGAAGGGAGGCAAAGCTGTACTGGAAACTTACGGAGCTATTGCATTGGGTCCTTATGGAAATATGGATATTGGAGCAGTTACTAATTTACAGGTGGACGATATAGTAAAAGCGATACTTGATTTAATCAAAGAATCAAATGTTACTATAAAGAACGGTGTGATCGCTATCCCTTCATCTTCTAGTTTGATATTTACAATTTCGCTGCCAGATAAAATAACGGAAGATAAATTTGAAAGTGTTGTACCGATTGAAGCACGTAAGTATATTCCCGTTCCTATATCTGAAGTTACTCTGGATTGGTTTGTTCTTCCTAGAGATAGTGAATCATCAGAGAGTAATATAATGAAAGGGCAAATTAAATCTACACCAGATACCAAGTCTGAAGTTCTAGTTGTTGCTATTCATAATGATATTTTGATCCGCTATCAAGAAATATTAAAGAATACCGCTCTGATTTCTGAGTCTTTTGAGATGGAAATATTTAGTAATATCAGGTCTTCTTTTACTCACGATTTGGCCCCAGTTATGCTTATAGATTTTGGTGCTTCCAAGACAAAAATTTCAATAGTAGAAGAGGGGATTGTTCATTTATTTCATGTTGTAAATAGGGGGGGGTGTGATATTACTAAAAATATAGCTTCTTCATTGGGAGTTTCTTTTGCTGAGGCAGAAAAAATTAAAAGAAGTATAGGGTTAGATATTAATGCAAACAAAGAGGCGGCTGATATTATCCGTCTTGCTATGGATTACATACTCACAGAGGCAAATAGTGTTGTTTTTAGTTATCAGAAGAAGTATAATAAAAACATCAGTAAGATTATTTTGACCGGAGGAGGATCCCTTACTAAAGGATTGATGGAGAAAGCATCAGATAGTTTTCATACCGAAGTTGTCCGAAGTAATCCTTTTGCTAAGACTGAGGCTCCGGCATTCCTTGAACCTATACTTGAGATTAGTGGGCCAGAATTTAGTGTTGCTGTTGGTTTAGCCTTAAGACAATTATTATAATATTTTATATGGAGAATTCATTCCAAACATCTTTCATCCCCAAGAAGCCAATAATTGAGAATGGCTTATCTGCTGGCGGTAAAAAAAGTACAGCAAGTATTTCTATTATTGTAACGATTTCGTTAATGATTATTATGGGTCTGGCTACAGGTGGTCTTTATTTTTATAGAGGTTACCTTCAAAATAGTAAAGACCAATTATCTGCAAATCTGAGCAAGGTTCGTGAGAGTTTTGATAAAAACACTATTTTAGAGCTTGAGATGTATGATAAGAAGACCTCCGTTGCCAGGCAAATACTCGATAGTCACATTGTTGTGACACCCATTTTTGATGTTATTAATGAGTTAACTCTTTCTTCTATTCAATACACAAGGTTTAACCAAGAAAGAAAAACAGATAATAGCTTTATTGTTAGAATGTCGGGCATTGCCAAGGATTATAAATCGATTGCTTTACAGGCAGATGTTTTTAATACAGAAAGGGGCCAAGCCTTTAGGGATTTAATATTTTCCAATTTAACCAAGGATAAGAATAATTATGTTACCTTTGATCTGGAATTTAGTGTGGACCCTGCGCTACTATCCTATCTTGGTAGTCTTCATAGTTCTTCTAATACTAATCAAATACCAACAGAAGTTGTAACTCAAGAAGTACCACCATCTACTGGTGATACAGTGAATCCATTACCATTAAATAATGGTAACCAATAATTTTTTATGAAATTACTTTTTCCAATTTTATTTACATTAATATCAGTTGCCGCTTTTATATTAGGAGTCAATCCGTTATTTAATGATGTTAAATCTTTGAAGGCAGACATCACAAAGTATAATACTGCTTTAAGTAATTCCACAAATCTTCAGAAAAAAGAAGATGCTCTCATTAAATCTTATAATGAAATTAGAAGTGAAGACAAAGATCGTTTAAATAAGCTTATTCCAAACGCTGTAAATAATATTCAGTTTATTCTCGAGATTGAGCGCATTGCTAATTTGCACAAAATGCCTGTTAAGGATGTAAAATTTGATTCTAGGAATAAATCTAACTCCAATATTTCTAGTGATATGATCGTTTCTGATGATGGGGAAGACGAGAAGCTTTATGGAATTTTTCCTATAAGCTTTGCAACAGAAGGTGATTATGATTCATTTATGGATTTTCTTGACGATCTTGAACATAATTTACGCATTGTTGATATAAAATCAATTAATTTCTCTGTCTTAGATCAAACAGCAGCAACTAATAAAGATATTTTAAATTCAAATTCCTATCGTTATACGTTAGAAGTCGAAACTTATTGGTTAAAATAAATGATATATGCATCACAGAAAATATAGCAACTTCTTAGTATTATTATTTGTAGCGGTCTCAATTCTTGGAGTCTATCGTTATTTTGCTAGTGATTTAAAAGCAACAGCTGCAACTCAAAGTGGCCTTACTTCTTCATTGAGTGATAGTGATAATTCAAAAACATCAACCACTACCACTAATAAAAAAACATTAGAGGATATTTCTTTTTTAAAAACACTTTCATCTCTTAATCAAATCAAAATTGATTCATCTTTATTTGAAGAGATGATTTTCAGGTCTTTGGTTGATAATAATATTAAATTAGAGAAAGTTCCTTATGGAAGAAAAAATCCTTTTTCTCCTGTCGATAGAACAGTAAATAATATATCTTCATTTCTTATATCTGCTCTTCCTGCTACAGGTATAACTACAAATTCTGCCCAACTAAATGGTTCTCTTGAAGGGGTAACATCAACAAATATTTATTTTGAATATGGATCATCAGAAGCATTTGGTAAAATAACTCAAAAAGTGACTCCGTCTTTAGTTGGTGGATTGGTTGTTAACGTTAATCAGTTAAATTCTAAAACAAAATATTTTTATAGGGTTGTAGTGAATGTAAATGGCATACTAAGCTATAGTGAAACCATGTCATTTATAACAAATTAATTTATGTTGTTAGAAGAACTAATCAAAAGAGGTCTTATAACCGAAGATCAAGTTCCTAATATTGTTAAAACTGCTGAGGAAAAATATGAAAACGATATAGAGAAGGCTTTGTTAGATTTTGGGCTTGATGAAGATAAAATCCTGGAAGTAAAAGGATTGATTTTTAATATTCCATTTAAGAAGGTTGACCCAAACATGGTCATGCCTGCAATCATCAAGATAATTCCTAGTGAGACAGCTAGAACATATCACTTTGTACCTATTGGTGTAGAGGAAAATGTTTTGGAAATCGGTACTATTGATCCAGAAAATGTTCAAGCTTTAGATGTATTAACTTTTATTACAGCAAAGCTAGATAAACCATTCAAGCTTTATTTGATTAGCGGTTCAACATATTCAAAGCTTCTAGAAAAATATGACATTTTGGGTAGTGAGGTTGGGCAAGTACTTTCAGAGCTTGATCAAGAAATTGCGGCTGCTGGTGAAGATAAGCCAAGGGACGACAAGGATAAGAAGAAAGATGGTAAAGCAGAAGAAGAGAGAATTACTGAAGATGCTCCTATTATAAAAATAGTAGCAGTCATTCTAAGGCATGCTGTGGAAGGTAATGCTTCTGATATTCACATTGAGCATGTAGGGGACAAGATTAAGGTTCGTTTTCGTGTTGATGGAGTTTTGCATACCTCGTTGGTTCTCCCAGTCTCTGTTTATAACGGAGTTATTGCCCGTGTAAAAATTCTTTCAAAACTTCGACTTGATGAAAAGAGAAAGCCTCAGGATGGAGGATTTTCTGCAAAGCTAGATGGCAGGAAAATTGATTTCCGTGTTTCTACAATGCCAGCTTATTATGGGGAAAAGATTGTGATGCGTATTCTAGATTCCCAGAGAGGTGTTAAACCTCTAAACGATTTAAATATGTCCCCAGAAAATCTAGCACTTGTTAGAGAGGCTCTGGATAAACCTTATGGTTTGATTTTGATTACTGGTCCTACGGGTTCCGGTAAGACAACAACACTTTATTCTATGTTAAATGAACTTGATCACGAGGAAGAAAACGTGGTTTCCTTGGAAGATCCTGTTGAATATCATATTGATGGTATAAACCAGTCACAAGTTGCTCCAGAAATAGGTTATACATTTGCTTCAGGACTCCGCTCAATTTTAAGACAAGACCCAGATATAATAATGGTGGGAGAGATTCGTGACAAGGAAACAGCCGAGCTAGCTATTCAGGCTGCTCTTACGGGACACTTGGTTTTTTCAACACTCCACACTAATAGTGCTGTTGGTGCCATTCCTCGTTTGATAGATATGGGGATTGATCCTTATCTTATTGCTCCTACTCTCGTTCTTTGTATGGCTCAGCGTTTAGCAAGAAAGATATATCCATCTTCCAAGAAGCAGGTCCTAGCTGATGATGCTACAAGGATGATGATTGAGAAGCAGTTTGCTGATTTACCAGATCAATTTAAAACCAAAATAAATTTCAGTGGTTATATTCACGAAGCAGCTCCATCGCCCGAATGTCCTTCTGGTATGATGGGTCGTGCTCCTGTTTATGAAATGTTTAAGATAGACAAGGAGATGCAGGAAATAATTCTAAAGAAACCTCAAGAGCAAGAGATTTATAGACTTGCTCGCTCAAGAGGTATGCTTACAATCCGTGAGGATGCAATGGTAAAAAGTATAGAAGGACTAATTCCTTTTAAAGAGGTTTATAACTTCTAATCAAGGCTCTAGGAAAACAACTCTTATTATATTATAATAGGGTGAGTATGGAACAAAATAAAAAAATTCTAATTGTTGATGATGATAATTTTCTTCTAGATATGTATTCTTTGAAATTTAGCAAGTCTAATTTTGAGGTTGTATCTGCTCTCGGTCCTGAAGTGGCTCTAGATAAACTTAGATCTGGGTATGTTCCTGATGTAATGCTTCTTGATATTGTTATGCCTGTTATGGATGGTTTTGAATTGATGGAGAAAATGAAAGAAGAAAATCTAGCTACAACTACCATAAAGATTATTTTATCAAACAGGGGACAGCCATCAGATATTGCCCGAGGCGAATCGCTCGGTGCTGCTGGTTATATAGTGAAAGCTTCCAGTACTCCTACAGAAGTTATAGAAAAGGTTAATAGTATTATTAGCGAAAAGAAATAAAAAAATGGATTACACTAAATATTTGGATGAAATATTAACAAGTTTGGTTCACGAAGATGGATCCGATTTACACCTTGGTGAGGGTAGGAAGCCCGCTGTTCGTATAAATGGCCAGCTTGTTTTTTTAACCAACAAAGATCCTCTTACTCGCGAAGACATGCTTGGTATTTTGGATGTTGTTATTGGAGAGGATAAGAAAAAAGAATTTCTAAGCGCAAAAGAGTTTGATTTCTCTTTTGCTTTTAAGGGTTCAACTCACCTAAGAGGTAACGCTTTCTTCCAAAGGGCTGGTATCTGTATGGCTCTTCGCCTTATTCCTAAGGCTAAATCTTTCGAGGAATTGAATTTACCACAAATTTTGAAAACTTTTGCTACCAAGAAGCAGGGATTCTTTCTTGTTGTTGGTCCAGTAGGGCAGGGTAAGTCAACTACTCTTTCTACAATGATAAACTATGTTAATAGTGAAAGTACTCAGCATATTATTACAATTGAAGATCCGATCGAGTATGTTTATCAGCAGGATAAATCAATTATTGACCAAAGAGAGATTGGGCTTGATACCAAGGACTTCCCCGAGGCTCTAAAGGCTGCCTTTCGTGAAGATGTGAATGTGATTCTAATCGGAGAGATGCGCAATAACGAGACAATTTCTGCTGCAGTAACAGCTGCCGAGACTGGACACTTAGTTTTCTCGACTCTTCACACAAATACTGCTGCTCAGACAATCGATCGTATTATTGACTCATTCCCAGCAAATCAACAAGAACAAATCAGATTACAATTAGCATCGAGTTTAGTCGGAATCCTTTCTCAAAGATTGATCCCTCGTATAACTGGTGGGCGTATTCCTGCTTTTGAACTACTAATAAACAACAATGCTGTTGCTAATCTTATTCGCGAAAAGAGAACCCACGAGATAAACACCGTGATTGAAACCTCCTCTGAACAGGGTATGATAGATATGAATAGGTACTTGGTTGAGCTAGTTGCTAGAGGTGAAATTACTCTTGAAAGTGCTTATCAATATTCATTTAATCCAAAAGCTCTTGAAAGGATGCTTTAAAATTTATGTTATTTAGATACGAAGCTATCACGAATACTGGCGAGAAAAAAGTTGGATCTATTGAAGCCTCATCCAAGGATTCAGCTATTTCTGCTTTGCAGCGTAGATCCTTGATTATTTCTTCTATTAAAGAAGAGGAATCTATGAAGGGTATTTTACACATGTCTTTATTTGAGAAGAAAATAAAGATGAAGGATATCGTGATTATGTCCAGACAGATATCCACTCTTTTCGAAGCACAGGTTTCTGCACTGAAAGCTTTTAATCTTTTAGCTACAAACACAGAAAATCCATCTTTGGTTAAGGTTTTGAATGTTATTTCTATTGATATTCAGTCTGGTGTTTCTATTTCCGAGGCGTTATCTCGACACCCAGATGTTTTCTCGATTTTCTATGTAAACATGGTGAAAGCCGGGGAGGAGTCTGGTAAACTTACACAAACATTTTCTTACTTGGCAGAGTATTTGGATCGACAATATCAACTCACATCCAAGACAAAAAATGCACTTGTATATCCAGCTTTCGTTATCGGTGTGTTTTTTATTGTGATGATTTTGATGTTTGTTTTTATAGTACCAAGGCTTTCCATAATCATTAAAGAGTCTGGCCAAGCAATACCTTTTTCAACCAAAATAATTTTTGGGGCTAGTGATCTTTTACTAAATTATGGTGTGTATATTGCTATTGCTTTTATTGTATTTGTAATTTATTTAATAAAAACAGCCAAGACAGAATCTGGAAAGAAGTATCTAGATCAAATAAAGATTAATACTCCGATTCTCAAAAATATATATATAAAGTTATATCTTTCGCGTATTGCGGACAATATGGATACTATGCTTTCATCTGGTATTACAATCATCCGATCCATAGAACTTACCTCTGTGGTTGTAGGAAACAGAATATATGAGGACTTACTAAAAGACGCAGCTGAAAAGGTTAAAAGCGGAAGTTCTCTTTCAGAAGCATTATCATCCTACCAAGAAATTCCTCCGATTATGTCTGGTATGATACACGTGGGGGAGGAGACTGGATCTCTTGGAAGTATTCTTAAAACTTTGGGTAAATTTTATGCCAGAGAAGTAAATGATGCTGTTGATACTTTAGTAGGCTTAATTGAGCCTATGATGATTGTAGCCTTGGGTCTAGGGGTGGGGATACTTCTTACCTCAGTCTTGATGCCTATTTATAACATTGCGGGAGGAATATAGATGTAGATATTGGAATGTAGAAATGCAAGAATGCGTCCGCGTAGCGGACGCATTCTTGCATTTGTTTCTTAATTAACTTTCTTTTTGCCGAGGGGGCTGTCTTTTTGCATTTTTTTACTTACTACATGTTATATTCGACAATTTATCCACACCTATTGTACTTTTAATTAGTAATTATGATATAATATACGCATTAAAAGGTAAGGTCGTGTCTTTTAGAAATTAAAAGACAAATTATTATAAAGTTTTATTATATTTTCCGCAAAAAGCGGATCCGCATAAAAGCGGAAAATAAATTATGAAAAAAAATAAAGGTTTTACACTTATCGAACTTTTGGTTGTTATTGCCATTATCGGTATATTGGCTTCAGTCGTTTTGGCTTCTCTAAATAGTGCTAGAAATAAAGGTGCAGATGCAGCTATTAAATCAAACTTGGCAAATGCCCGCGCACAAGCAGAGTTGTTCTATGACTCTAATGGTAGTAAGTATATGGGTACTGCGGGAACTGCAGATGATGTTTGTTCTTCAAGTGCGTTAGCCAGTACAGTTAAGGGTATTTATCCAAACGTGCTAGCCGCAGGTAATTCTCTTGGTGGTACAACTGCTGTTGGTGGTAATAGTCAGGCATTCGCTTATGCTGCGTCATCTGCTACTGCTGGCTCTGTGGTTTGTCATTCATCTTCTTCTGGATGGGCTGCTGTTGTTAGTTTGAAGTCTCCTGTTACAACAAATTCCGGTTACTGTGTTGATAGTACAGGAGCATCTAAGGAGGTAACTACACTTAGTGCAAACTCTGTAGTTTGTGGAGCATAATATTATTATTACGAAAACCACCCGAAAGGGTGGTTTTCTTTTTGATGTGATTTGTAGTATAATTTGAGTTATAATTAATTATTTGTAATTTATCCATGATTAATAAAAGAAAATCTTTTTTAAAGAATTCAGGTTCTGCCTCGAGTCGCCGAAGGCAAGACGGGTTTACACTTATCGAACTTTTGGTTGTTATTGCCATTATCGGTATATTGGCTTCAGTCGTTTTGGCTTCTCTAAATAGTGCTCGCGCTAGAGCATCCGATGCTGTGGTGAAGGGGGATATGTCTAGTATTAGAACTCAGGCTAGTATCTGGTATGATGAAAACGAAAGTACTTACAATAGCACTGGTATTACTACCAATACTTGTAATGCGGCCAGTACGTTCTTCTCAGATGAAAAAGTAGTATCATTCATTACTCAGATAACTCTTCATTTAGATCCCACTTCGACTATGTCTTGTTATATTACAGATTCGGGGGACAAGTGGGCTATGAGTGTTACAGCTCTTAAGAGTGGTGGTACATGGTGTGTAGATAGTACTGGCTGGTCAGATACTGGAACAGCCAATGATACAGGTGTTTGTTCATAAGTACTGTTATTTATTTTAATTTGGTCTTATAATACTAATTATGGTGAAAAAGAAGAAAAATAATTTTCGTAAATCATACTCTATCTTTTACCAAAGAAGACAAGGTGGTTTTACTATTATCGAACTTTTGGTTGTTATTGCCATTATTGGTATATTGGCTGCTATTATTTTAGCTGGTTTAAAGAAGTTTCGAGAAAAGGGTGCCGATAATGCTATAAAATCTGAACTCAAGTCTGTTCCAGCTCAAACAGAAATTTTTGCATCAGATCACAATTATAGTTTTGCTGGTGTATGTGAGAATTTACCAAATTCAATATACAACATGGTTTTAGATGCTGCTAATAAATCTCATCTAAATGGATTCCAGACATATAGACCAGGCAGTACAGAAATGGCAACTTGCAATTCTAGTGTTAAAAGATGGGCAGTTGAAGTCCCCCTTACTTCGACAGATGAATCTGGTAACATTTTAATGTATTGTGTTGATAGTTCTGGTTTTGCGGATACGACCACGACCCCAATGGATTACAATGCAAGTAATACTAATACAATAAAATGCAGGTAGCACTCTCTTTATGGGGGTGTTTTTATTTGAAACACATAATGATATAATGATGGTATGAATATCCTTATTTTTGTTTTTATTTTTTTACTCGGGACTATTATCGGTAGCTTTTTGAATGTTGTGATTTATCGATTCAACACTGGCAAGACTATAGTTCGTGGTCGTTCTATTTGTATGACCTGCAACAGAGAGCTTAGGTGGTATGAGCTTATTCCAGTTTTATCTTGGGTAATGCAGTCTGGTCGCTGTAGGAGGTGTCGTGAAGTTATCTCATACCAGTATCCGATAGTTGAAGTTATTACGGGTATAGTGTTTTTATTGATTTCTTACCATTTTCTTCCTGTTATAATTTTATCACCTATAAAATACGCATTTATTGTTTCATTTTTTGTTTTTATTTTCTCAATTTTAATTGTGATCTCTGTCTATGATATGAGGCATAAGATAATTCCAGATAAGTTGGTTTACACTTTTGCTCTTGTCTCATTTCTTTCAACATTTATAGATTATACAGGTTATGGTTCATTATTTACTTTACCGCCACTTGGTTCTTTGATTGCTGGCCCAGTGCTTGCTGCACCTTTTGCTCTGATTTGGCTAGTGTCAAAAGGGGAGTGGATGGGACTAGGAGATGCTAAATTGATGCTCGGTCTTGGATTTATTTTAGGACTTTCATCAGGATTAGCTGCCATCATTCTCTCTTTCTGGATTGGCACAGTAGTTAGTCTTTTGTTTATTTTCTTTACAAAGAAGAAGGTCGGCATGAAGACCGAGATACCTTTTGCCCCTTTTTTGATCATAAGTACATTAATTGTTTTTTTACTTAATATTGATTTTCTGAATCTAGTTTCAGTTTTTAGTCTTACTAAATAATGAAGATAAAAGTATTAAAGGGGAATATTGGATTAACTGTAGCAGAGTTGCTTGTTGTTGTTTCTATTTTTTTGGTGATAACAGGAGTTACACTTCTTAATTATGGAGATTTTCGTTCAAATGTCTCACTCCAAAATCTTACAGATGACATCGCTCTTGCCATACGAAAGGCTCAAAGTTTTGCTATTGGAGCACGCTCATCTGACATAAGAGAAACTATTCCTTCTGGCTTAATAAGTTTTAATAAAAGTTTTGGTATTCATTTCTCACTAAATGAGACAAACTCCCCAATGGAAGGTAATAATAAATCTTTTTTAATGTTTTCTGTACCTTCAACATCTATAAACAAGAAATATGATTATAGTGGTTCTAATCCTTGCGGTGATGAAAGTAATGATTGTGTTGAATTATTTAATATTGGAACTGCTGACTATGTAAAACATTTAATTATAGATGGAGAAGTTAAGAATAACCCAAATGCATCTCTGGATATTGTTTTTACTCGTCCTGACCCTAGAGCTGTTTTTTGTTTTAGAAATGAACCATCTGACCCTTGTGTTGAAGCTTCAAATGTTAGTGTTATTATTACAAATGGAATGGTCGGTGAAAAGGAAAAAAATAGGACAATATCGATTCAAAATACAGGTCAAATAAGTACACAATAATTTATGTTTTATAAAAAGATAAAAATAAATAGTGCTTTCACGCTTATCGAGTTAATGGTGGCCACAACTCTATTTACAATTATTATGCTTATGGGAGTTGGTTCTTTGATTACATCATCAAATTCATCTAAAAATGCCCAAAAGTTGAGAATTGCAGTAGATAATATAAATTTTGCAATGGAGAGTATGGCTCGTGAATTAAGAACTGGCACGTCGTATCTTTGTGGTACTGGTGGTGTTAGTATGGCAGATATCAATGCTAAGGGGGATTGTACTAGTAGTGAAAATGGTAACGCGATAGCCTTTACTCCTCAGCAGACCACAGGGGCACCTACTCGTGTGGCCTACAGATTAAATAATGGAAAAATAGAGAGATGTGAGAACAACGTATCGAGTTGTGTTTCTTTAATATCTAATGATGTTAATATTGAGAAAATAAAATTTGTTGTTTTGGGTTCTTTACTTAGCCCCAATACAATTCAGCCAAGTGTAAAAATTTTTATTAGAGGGGTGGTTAATGTGGACGAAACCCCAACGCCTTTTATCCTTCAAACCATAGCATCTCAACGTTCATCTGAACAACAATAATAAATATGACTTTCATTAAAAATAAAAAAACAAATAAAGGTTTTACAATTATTGAAGCGATTGTAGCAATTTTTATTTTAACAGTCTCGGTTTCCTCGATGCTTGGAGTTACTGCTAGTTCTATCGCTTCAGCTAGGTATGCCAGAAATGAAATTACAGCCAATTATTTATTACAAGAAGCTGTTGATTCTATCAGAAATAGTCGTGATACTATTGCTTTTGAAAGGAGGGAATCTTATGGTGATGCTTGGGGTGTTTTTCTTGGGCGTTACGGATATCCTACTAATAAATGTTTTTCTGAAAATGGATGCTATTTAGATATAGAAAATTTTAGACCAGATGATATTGGAGGGTCAGATGTTGTAGATGATAGTGCTGTTTGTTCTGTTCTTAAAATTGACCAAAATGAAGGCTATAATTGTTCGTTAGGTGATGATTCGATTTTCACTAGATGGGTTAAGATGGAAACAACAGCAAATCCAGATGAAATTAAAATCACAGCTTATATTAGTTGGAAGAATGAATCGACTTCAACACCTAAAATTCAATCATTGGAAATTTATCTTCTAAATTGGCAAAAATAAAGTATGAGTGAAAAAGCTTTAAAAAATAATAAAAAAGGTGGATACGCAATACTTTTTACTGTGGCTATTGTTGCTGTTATTTCTTTGATTACTATTGGTTTGTCTAATGCGACCTACAAACAAATGATACTTTCCTCGGTGGCTCGTGATTCTGCTAAGGCTTTTTATGAAGCCGACATTGCCTCTGAATGTTCTTTATATACTGACAATATTGAGCTTTATGCTACAGCAGCTTCGGGTTCTTCCTTTTCTTGCGGGGGGCATAGTTTGCTTTATACCAAGGAACAACCAAGTGCTGATGTAACAATTTATAAATTTGAGCCAGAAAATTATACCGCTTCTGCAAAATGTTTCTATTCTTCTATAAAGAAAACTGAAAGTACAGACTCTATATCTACTGTAATTGAAACAAGAGGGTATAATATTTGCGATGCAAAAAATATTCGTACGGTTGAGCGTGCTATCAGAGTTACTTATTAATATATGAAAGCAGATAATATAAAAAACCGAATAGAGAAGCTTCGGGAAGAAATTTCTCGTTTAAGGGATGAATATCATATAAAAAATAATCCAAAAGTTACGGATGACGTTTATGAATCTCTTACTCGAGAACTTCATGATTTAGAGTCGAAGAATATAGAATTTGCTGATCCAAACAGCTCCATTTTCCGTGTAGCCGGTTCCCCCCTAGATGTTTTCAAAAAGGTAAAGCACAACATCAGAATGCTTTCCTTAAATGATGCTTTCAGTAGACAGGATGTTATTGATTGGGAAAATCGCATAATGAAACTATCTGATTTAAATAAAAATGAAATAAAATATTTCTGCGAAGTTAAGCTAGATGGTTTATCAACCTCTCTTTTGTATAAGGATGGAGTTTTGGTAAGGGGTGCTACGAGAGGGGATGGTTTTATTGGTGAGGATGTAACAGAAAATGTAAAAATGATAGAAAATATTCCTCTTAGACTTAAAACAAATTTAAAGGGAATAATTGAGGTCCGTGGTGAAGTTGTGATGACCAAGAAGGCTTGGATTAATTTAAATAAAAAACAAGAGTCACTAGGCAAGCCAACCTTTGCAAATACTAGAAATGCAGCAGCTGGAAGTTTGAGACAATTAGACCCAAGCATAGTCAAGGAAAGAAAACTCGATTTTTTTGCTTGGGATATTGCGGAATATCCGGAAGTCATAGAAAATCACTCCGATAAGCATCGAATTTTGAAAGAGCTTGGTTTTGAGATTGCTCCTTATGATAAAAAGGCTAAAAATCTAGAAGAGGTTTTTGAATTTATTGAGCATATAGGGATTTTGAGGGAAGGTATGCCGTATGGTACAGATGGTATGGTTATTTCTGTTGATAATTTGGAGTTACAAGAAAGTATGGGCTATGTTGGAAAAGCTCCCCGCTATATGCTGGCCTATAAGTATCCAGCCGAGAGGGCAACGACAATAGTAAAAGATATAACTGTAAATGTTGGCCGCACAGGGGCGGTGACTCCGCTTGCTCACTTCAATCCTACATTTGTAGCCGGCTCAACAATCTCTAAGGCGACACTTCACAATATGGATCAAATTGAAAGATTGGATATTAGAATTGGTGATACTGTCGTTATTCAGAAAGCCGGGGATGTAATTCCAGAGGTTGTGGAAGTCTTGGTGAATATGCGAACAGGAAAAGAGAAGAAATTTAAAATGCCAGAAAATTGTCCTGTGTGTGATGGTGGTATAGAAAAAATATCCGTTGCTTATTACTGCACAAACAAGAACTGCCCAGCTAGGAGTAGGAGGGGATTACAGCACTTTGTGAATGTTTTAGAAATTTATGAAATTGGTCCTAAAATATTGGATAGATTGCAAGATGAAGGACTTATAACTGACGGGGCTGATCTATTTACTTTAGAAGTTGCTGATCTTTCGGGTTTGGAGAGATTTGGTGTTAAGTCTGCGGAGAACATAATCAATTCTATAAATTCTCACAAAGAAATTCCTCTTTGGCGCTTCCTTTATGCTTTAGGGATTATCCATGTGGGCGAACAGACTGCTCAAGATATTGCAAATCATTTCGGAACACTGGAGAAATTAATGAAAGCAAGTAGGGATAAAATAAATCAAATAGAAAATATTGGACCAGTTGTTTCTGAAAGTATTTATGAATTTTTAAATCATAAAGAAAATATTTCTTTTATAAATAAACTCTTTACCAGTGGAGTAAAAATTATAAAAAATACCGAGAAGAGAGGGGTAAAACTCAAAGATAAGGTTTTTGTTCTGACCGGGACACTCTCCTCTATGTCTCGAGATGAGGCCAAAAAGAAAATAATTAGTAATGGGGGTAGGGTTTCGTCTTCTGTTTCTCCGAAGACCGATTATGTTCTCCTAGGAGAAAACCCCGGTAGTAAATATGACGAAGCGATGAAACTCGGGGTAAAAATTATAAATGAGGAAGAGTTTAATAAGATGATATAAAACTACGCCCAAAGCGTAGTTTTATAAGTAAACATCAATTTATTTTATATCAAATACATAGTACATATTTTTATGCTATAGCTTATAAATATGTACAGTGATATAATATACTCATGATAATAAAGGATCAAATATTAGAAATTTTAAATACAAAGACTGGATATCATAAAGGGGTAGCTGTTAATATTTTAGGCCTACCTGTTTTTAGTAATAAGAATAAGAAGTCTGTTAGGAATGCTTATTATTCTTTGTGTAAAGAAGGCTTAATTTATACCGAAGATAAAAATTTAATTTTAACAAATAAAGGAAGGTTATATTTGAAAAATAAAGTATTAAGGGAGAATAATTTTAATTTTTCTTTTGAAAATAATGCACCAAAGGATCTATTGGTTATCTATGATATACCAGAAGATAAAAAACCAGAAAGGGAATGGTTTAGGAGACATTTGATAAAATTTGGATACATTATGATTCAAAGAAGTGTTTGGGTTGGGCCATCACCATTACCAAGAGATTTTTTAGATTATATTTACAAAATAGGGCTTAAAGATAATTTAAAAACTTTTAAATTAGAAAAAGGATATAAAAAAGATTAATTACATATATTTATGCTATAGCTTACAAATATGTAATTTACTAAAATTATTTTTGTAAGGGATTAAAAAATATGCTATTCTCTACTTATGGATATAGAAACTATTAAAAAACTAGCCAATATGGCCCGTGTTGATATGGATGAAAATGAAATGAAGGAAATAGCAGATTCTTTTGGTCCAATTCTTGATTATGTCGGTCAAATTAAAGAAGTTTCATTAAATGCAAGCCAAAATCACCAAGAAATAGGCGATGTTCCTTTTAATGTGATGAGGGATGATGTTGTAACCAATAAAGAGGGTGAGTATACAGACAAAATACTGAGAGAAGCTCCTAATACGGAAAATGGTTACCTAAAGGTCAAATTGATACTAGAAAATAACGAAGGGTAATATGAAAATAGATTTAAATAATTTAACAATAGAAAAGGCTCACGAGTCTCTAATAAAAAAAGAATACACAATCAAGGAATTGGTGGATTCATATCTGGAAAAGATTAAAGAAAAGAATGAAAGACTGAATGCTTATTTGGAGGTTTTTGAAAGTGACATAGACAATCAAATCAAAATCGCGGAAGAAAAATTTGATAACGGTAATGCCACTCTTATGACAGGTATTCCTATTGCCATAAAAGACAATATTTTGTTTGAGGGCCATGTCGCTTCTGCCTCTTCTAAGATGCTTGGGAATCACGTAGCAACTTATGATTCTTTTGTTGTAAGTAAATTAAAAAATGAAGGTGCTATTATTTTAGGTAGAACAAACATGGATGAATTTGCGATGGGGAGTTCTACTCAAACAAGTGCTTATGGGATAACCAGAAACCCTCACGACGAAGAAAGAGTGCCAGGTGGTTCTTCTGGTGGTTCTGCTGTTGCCGTGGCGTCTAGTATGGCATTGGTGTCACTAGGTACAGAAACTTGTGGTTCTGTACGCCAACCATCTTCCTTCTGTGGGCTTGTGGGTATAAAGCCAACATATGGCAGTGTTTCTCGTAGTGGAATTATTGCCATGGGAAGTTCTCTTGATCAGGTTGGTCCAATGGGTAAGAATGTTTCCGATGTCGAGATTCTTTATAACGCTATTTATGGATATGATAAATTAGACAGCACTTCTATTGATGACGAATTCCGTTCAAGATTTACCAAATCACCAATTAAAAAAAGAATTGGTGTTCCTAGAAGCTTCCTAAATGGTGGGGGAATTGATAGTGAGGTTCTAAAAAATTTCGAAGAAAGTTGTGAAAAGTTAAAGAAGCTTGGCTATGAAATAGTTGATGTTGAGTCAAAGACTATGCAGTACTCTTTGGCTGTGTATTATATTGTGATGCCAGCAGAAGTTTCAAGTAACCTAGCTCGATACGATGGTATCCGCTATGGATTATCTGTGGATGCCCCTAGTCTTTATGATGTATATGCCAAGAGTAAGGGTATTGGCTTCGGTAAGGAGGTTCGCCGCCGATTACTCCTAGGTACATATATACTTTCCCATGGATATTATGATGCTTATTACAACAAGGCTTTGAAAGTCAGAGATATGATAACCAAAGAGCTAATAGAAATCTTTAGTAGTGTTGATGCTATTATTTCTCCAACCGTACCATTTCCGGCTTTCAAACTAGGAGAAAAAATGAATGATCCATTAGCTATGTATATGTGTGATATTTTTTCGGCCCCTGCAAACCTAGCCGGAGTACCAGCAATTTCTATTCCTTCTGGAAAAACAGAAGGTGGTTTACCTCTAGGATTACAGATTACAGCTCCTTATTTGCGTGAAGATATTTTATTCACAATTGGGAAAGATTTTGAAAAAGGTTTATAATATATCCATATGGATGCCGTAACAGCAGCACAACAAATAACTGAAAAGCCACTTTTTGACCCAACATATTTAAATATTGAATATGTTTTCAATAAGGTTGCAAATTCTATCAGCGGGTTTATTAATCTGATTCTTGATCCTCATACTTGGAGTGTTGTTGGAACTGTTTCTGTTATTATATCTGTTCTATGTTTGGTAATTATAATATTTTCACTTGTTAGGATGTATGAGATTCAGGTTTTTGATCGTGAAGAAATTGATCACGAGATTGCTCATGCTCTAGCTCGTGATAGGGAGAGAGAAAAGAAACTTAATCCTCGTTGGAAATATATTTTAACTTTAGTTGAGAGTCCAAATGAATCTGATTGGCGAGTTGCTATTATTGAGTCCGACTCACTGTTAGAAGAAACTTTGAGGGATAAGGGCTTAGTGGGGGATACTATGTCCGAGCTTTTGGATGAAGCGCAAGCTAATGGATACCAGAGGATACAAGACGCTTGGGATGCACACATCGTGAGAAACAAGATTGCGCACGAAGGACAATCATTCCCGTTAACCCAGATTGAAACCAGAAGGGTTACAAGATTGTATCAAAATATTTTTGAAGAATTAGAAGTTATAGAATAAAAAGAACCC
>JACCEE011069207.1_pt1 | contig 18586 bp, 17 predicted proteins | sample 7449931 | NCBI WGS metagenome assembly JACCEE01 (sample SAMN15323457, study PRJNA562643) | freshwater metagenome | isolation source: river surface water | place: USA:Blue River Watershed | collected 2017-08-19 | reverse complement strand
TTACTGCTTCTTCAACAATTTTTCCATTAACCAGATTGGTTACTTCCTGTTGAAGTGCTGTAACTATTTGTTCTGATGCTAACTGAAGTTCAGATTGGGTGTTCTTTGTCAGTTCTTCAGATTTTTTTCCAGCATTTGCAATAATCTTATTTGCTTCGTTATTAGCATTTTCAATTATTTCTTTTGCTTTTTGGGTTGCCTCACTAATAATTCTTTCGGCTTCTTGGTTACCCTTTACAACTCCTTCTTCGAAGAGTTTATTTGTGAGTTCCTGTAATTTTTGATCCATAATGAGAATAACATAGTAGGTTAATAGAAAAAATGAGACTGATTGATCAAGGTCTTTTTTCCCTTTAAAAATACATTTTTTCAACTCAAGCAATATAGTAAAAAAGATTTCAATTATTAAGTGAACTTTTTTTTTGAGTGTTTTGTCGGTTTTTAAGGTTATTTGCCACTTTTGAATTAACACAAAATTAATTTTAAGAATATGCTTGTTGGTCGTTATTTTACTCGAAATCAGAGAACGCTTTTTTTATTCTTTCAAGTGCATCAAGCATCTGATCTTTTTTGATTGTAAGTGGTGGTGTGAATCGGATTATGTTGCCGTGAGTGGGTTTTGCAAGAATTCCATACTCTTTCATTGCGAGGCAAACATCCCATGCGTCTTTACCTTCAATAGGGTTGATAGATATTGCATTAAGTAACCCTTTTCCTCGTACATCTTCTATTAGAGGAGATTCAAAACTGCTCATTTCGGTTCTGAATATTTTTCCCATTCGGTCTGCATTTTCTGCCAATTTTTCTTCTTGAATTATTTTGAGGGCTTCAATTGCTACTGTTGCAGCTATTGGGTTTCCGCCGTAAGTTGAGCCGTGTTCGCCGGGTCTTATTGTTAGCATGATCCCATTATCGGCTAGCACACATGAAACCGGATACATTCCTCCTGAAATTGCTTTCCCTAGTATCAGTATGTCGGGCTTTACCTCATCGTAATTGCAGGCTAACATCTTTCCTGTGCGTGCGAGTCCTGTTTGAATTTCATCAGCAATGAATAGTACATTATACTGATCGCACAATTCACGCGCAGCTGCCAAGTAACCATGGGTGGGAACAAAAACTCCAGCCTCGGCTTGAATTGGTTCAACAATAAAAGCTGCAACATCAGGTGCTGACAATGCTCTTCCCAGAGCCTCTGTGTCGTTATAAGGTATTTTTATAAAACCAGAAGTGTAAGGGCCGTAATCGTTGTATGCAGATGGGTCGTTCGACATGGAAACGATTGTAATTGTACGTCCATGGAAATTGCCGTTACAAACAACAATTTTGGCTTGATCGCTGGCTATCCCTTTTACTTTGTAGGCCCATTTGCGGGCTAATTTTATTGCAGTTTCAACACCTTCGGCTCCCGAATTCATGGGTAATACCTTGTCGTATTCGAAGAGTTTTGTTATATATTCTTCAAACTCACCCAGCTTGTTGTTGTAAAACGCGCGCGATGTTAAGGTTAATTTAGATGCTTGTTCTGTCATAACCTTTACCAGTCGGGGGTGGCAATGGCCTTGGTTTACTGCTGAGTAAGATGCAAGAAAGTCGTAATATCTCTTGCCTTCAACGTCCCAAACAAAAATACCTTCTCCTTTTTCTAATACCACAGGAAGTGGGTGGTAGTTGTGAGCTCCAAAGCGGTTTTCACGGTCAATGTAGTCTTGTGTTGTCATAACCTAATCATTTTGCATTCAATATCGTCAATTTGCAATTGATTAAACATGACAAAGGTCAAATAAAGCGCTCAATCTTAAAGTAATATGGTTTTTAACGTAAAGTCTTGTGCGCGACTAAAAGAATTTATCCCAAAATTTTATGATCGCAAACTCAATTAAAAGGAACAGGAGTACAACATAAATGAACAATTTCCACATTTGTTTTCCATTGTCGAGTTCCTGAATTGCATCAGAAAAGCTTGCTTTTGTCTCGTTTATTAAATTAAAATGATTGATACCTGCTTGGGTGGCTAATGCTATTATCTCATCGTCGGTGTGGTAAGTTAGGTCCGATTCTTTCAGGTCGAAGTTTAGTGCTGTACCGCCAATTAATTCATCTTCGAGATAAACATGGTAAAAGCCTGCATTCAAACTATTGTCGATACTCATTCGCAGTAGGTTTCCTTCTTGCTGAACGGCTTCTGGTATTATTTCGTTTCCTGTTTGAACATTTCGGATTACAGGGTTTTGCAAAAGCTTATTGTTCGGATTTTTAACAGAGATGTATCGATCTCGGCTAATTACAGAATAGAGCTGTTGATGTGATGATGAATACAAAACAATATTGTAAAATGTTGGCATGAAAAGAATGTGATCAAGGAACTTATTCTGAGAATCGGATACGGGGAATGAAAATGCATAAACTTTGCCAAGCCCGGTTTGGTATTCGCTCATTGCATTCGATTTGTCGGCAAATTGAAGTATTGGTGTTTCAGTGGCCGAACTGTCATTTGCGAGTGTGGAATTGAACCTGTAACGGCTGTGTATCGACGGCAATGCAACTTTCTCACTTCCTTTTTTGAAAACTCCGGAATAAATCTGATGACTGTAAGAAACCTCATTAATAGGAATTTCAACAGTGTCTTTTATCGAAATTGAAGGCATTTTTAAAGAGCCGAGCAATGTGTTGTAACTTTCAATATTCCCAGGAATTGAAGGAATGAAAATCAACGTTCCGCCATTTGCGACATATTTTTTAAGTTCGTCGGTTAATCCTGTCGAAATGGTTGGTATTTCATAAAGAATGATCGTTGAGTAGTCGCTAAGTCTGCTTATTTGCAGTCTGTTCTCATCTGCAATATCCAACTTGAGATATGGGTCGTTTGAGAAAATGGCTTCAATGTTTGATGTATTGCTGTTCGATTCTCCAGGTTTTATAAGTAATGCATTCTGAGTGCTGTTTACGCTGTACGAAAAATAAAGTGTATTGTCGTAAACAATTGGATAGTCGGTTATTTCAACTTTTCCTAGTTGTAAGCCCGTGTTAAGGTTTGTATATTGTAGTGTTACAACTTTTTCTTCGCCGGCAGCTAAGTCGGCAGTTGCAAGAGCTTTAAGCGAATCGTTAAGGTAAAGGTTTACCGGAATTTGATAAAATTCTTCTGTTGAGCGATTCACAATGCGTACATTAATTATTTCTACCTGATCGAGATGATGTGCAGGAGCTTCGTACCAACAAGAATCAATATAAATATTTGAGAATGAATTGACAGGAAGTTTTACAAAATTGTATATCGAAAGTGAGTCCGATTTTAGGTTTGAAAGGTCTGATGTATGTTTCTGAAAATCTGAAATCAAAAAGACTTTCTTTTTTGTATCGTCTAAAAAGATTGAAGTCATGGTTTCAAAACGAAGTAGAATAGTTGACATCATTGCCTGGTTTTTTCCTTCTTCGATTTCGCCAATTAGTTTTTTTACCTCTTGTTTAGAGAAAAATCGGTTATAGTTTTCGTCTAAGTTGTTCGTAAGAAGGGCAAACTTTGTGTTTGGTTCGCTGGCATCGATAATTGTATATGCTTTCTGTTTGGCATTTTCTATTGCTTTTCCTTCAGAACCTTCGGCATTCATACTGAAAGAATTGTCGATGTAAATACAGGTAATATTGCTTGAATATTGCTTTTCGGCCATTCCTGTAGGGATATAAGGTTTTGCAAAAGCAAAAACGAGGCCGGCAATGGCCAACACCCTGCAGCACAGTATAAGAAACTGTTTGAGTTTTGATTTTCTCTGAGTCTCTTTTTTTACTTTCTTCAGAAAATTAACATTCGAAAAGTATACAGTTTGGTGCCGCCTTAGGTTTACTAGGTGTATAATAATTGGAATGGCTGTAAATAGAAGTGCCCAAAGGAAAGAAGGGTATATAAATCTCATCCTTAATTTCAGTTTAATTTTTTGTCAAAAATAACTAAACTAACGATTGAAAGAAACAAAATGCAAAATCGGGAGGCGATAAGAGTGTAGATTATTTTGATCGTGACAGATATTAAAAAATAAAGGGATGCTCTTCGAACATCCCTTTATCAATACGCAACATTAAATATTATAGTAATTTAACATTTATTGCATTTACACCTCTACGACCTTCAGCAAGTTCGAAACTTACTTCGTCTTCTTCTTTAATTTTGTCAACTAAACCAGAAACGTGTACAAAATATTCATTTCCTGATTCATTGTCTTTAATGAATCCATAACCTTTAGATTCATTGAAGAATTTAACTGTACCTTCTTTCATTGTAATTTATTTTTTAACGGCGCAAATGTATCAATATTATGACACTATACACAAAAAAAGTTAAAAAATAACTTATATTTTTCTGGAATGGCCATTTTTTAAGTTTAAATATCGATTTTTTCATTCTTCCGGTAAACAACTCCATTGAATACGGCAATAATGTCGTCGTTTTCGTCGGTTACTTGTACTTCGTAAGCGCCAATTCGCTTTGGATCTGACACTTCTCGGGCGGTAGCATAAAGTGTTCCTTTCGATTTGCCTTTCAAAAAAGTAATGTTTGCATTAATAGCCAGTGCTAGTTGGCCGTGACTGTTTGATGCAAGTCCCATGGCAAAATCGGCAAGCGTAAAAATTGCACCTCCTTGCACTACGTTGGCGGCATTAAGATGTTTATCTTCAATTTCGAGTTTAGTTTTACTGTAACCTTTGTCAATATCAACAATTTCGATTCCTGAAAGCGAGGCATATCTGTCGTCTTTGAAAAATTCCTTGATTTTATCTTTGTTCATTCGTATATATCTGTGTTAAGTTGCTAATTATTTGTTGGATCAAAATCTTTAACTTTGAACTTCAACGTATCCACTCATGGATCTCACATGCCAAACGGCTTCCACGTTGAACTTTATTTTGACGTATTTTTGTGCTGTCTCATTTAGAATTAACTTAGCAGCATGTTCGTTTCATCTTGATTGATTTTATTTTTCAGGAACAAAAGTATATGTCAGGTTCCATTCTCGGTAAAATTCGGCAAGAAAGTTTTCCATAAAAAGATGTCGTTCTTCTGCAATCTTAAGCCCTGTTTGAGTGTTCATCCGATCTTTAAGAAGTAAAAGCTTCTCGTAAAAGTGGTTTATTGTTGGTGATTCTGACTTTTTGTACTCTTCGAACGACTTGTGCAAGACAGGTTCAACCGCAGGATCGTAAATGCTTCGTCCTTTGTGCCCGCCGTAGGCAAATGTTCGGGCTATTCCAATGGCGCCAATTGCATCTAGTCGGTCGGCATCTTGAACTATTTCTCCTTCAATCGATTTCATTTTAGTTTCGATCTCAGCCCCTTTAAATGATACATTGTCGATGATTTCTACAATTAAATCGGTTGTTTCAAGCGGGAGATTGAACTGTGACAGTAATTCACGTGCCGCTTTGCCTCCAGCTTTTTCATCGCCGTTGTTGAACTTCCAGTCGGCTATATCGTGTAGAAGAGAAGCGATTTCAACAATGAAAACATCAGCTTGTTCTTGTTCTGCAATCAACTTCGACAATTGCCAAACACGATATATGTGCCACCAGTCGTGGCCACTGCTTTCTTTTTCGAACTTTTCTCTTACAATTAGAGCAATAGATGAAATAATCTCTTTTGTGTTCATCAATTTCAGTTTTATTAATTTTAGTTCAAAAGTATGGTTTTGTAACTAATCCTTTCGAACCTAAGAACTCAAAATTCAATAAAACCAAATATGTAAATATCTAAATATTAAATCCTTACTTGATGTATTGTTAAAAATAATAAAATCGCAAAACAAATTCATATTTAATTAGTTCCTTTAACATGCAGAATGAATGATGAAGAAGTATGAAGATTAATACACTAGGGGATTTAATTAAGAATTCGGAGAGACAATTTGGTTCTAGTCCTGCTTTAGGTTTTGTTGGTGAACAACAATTAAGCTATTCAGAGGTTTACCACAATGTAAGTTTGGTTATTGATTTGCTCGAACGTTTAGAAATTCAAAAAGGTGATAAAGTTGCAATTTTGAGTTCTAATCAGCCCAATTGGGGAATTGCGTTTTTTGCTATTACAACAATGGGGGCTGTTGTTGTTCCAATTTTACCCGACTTTACCGAAGTCGAGGTTGAGAATGTTTTAACACACTCTGAAGCAAAAGCCATTTTTATTTCAGAAAGTTTGTTTCGAAAAATATCTGATCTGAATATTGATACACTTAACTCTAAGATTCTCATTGAGAATTTTGCCTTAATTGGCGAAGCCGTTTCTGTTGCTGATTTGGGCGAATTACAAAGCTCTTTGGCAGAGACAGCCGCTCCGGTTAAAGAGTTTGATGTAGACACTGAAGATTTAGCTTCAATAATCTATACGTCAGGTACTACTGGAAAATCGAAAGGTGTGATGTTGACCCATCATAATTTAGTTTTCTCTGCAGCAATGTCGGGGAAAATTCATTCGATGGATACCACAGACACAATGTTATCGGTGTTGCCGTTATCTCACACTTATGAGAATACGATAGGTTTTTTATTGCCAATGATGTTTGGAACATCGGTTCAATATCTTAAAAAACCGCCTGTTCCCTCTGTCTTAATTCCTGCATTGCAGCAAGTTAAGCCAACAATAATGCTAACTGTACCATTGATTATTGAGAAAGTTTACAAAGGGAAAATTTTGCCAACGTTCAATCAAAAAGCATTGACACGTAATTTGTACAAATTTGCACCAACTCGCAAATTGCTTAATATGGTTGCTGGTAGCAAGTTGAAGAAAACTTTTGGAGGGAACCTTAAATTCTTTGGAATTGGTGGAGCAAAACTCGACCCGGAAGTTGAACGGTTTTTAATTGAAGGTAAATTTCCTTACGCTGTGGGCTATGGTCTTACCGAAACATCGCCGTTGCTTGCTGGTTTCGATTCTTTCAGTGGAAAACATCAGTCAACTGGCCCTGCAATGCAAGGTGTAACACTCAAAATAAACGAACCCGATCCGGTAACGAATCAAGGTGAAATTTGGGCAAAAGGCCCAAATGTTATGAAGGGCTATTATAAGGAACCTGAATTGACAAAAGCTGTGCTTACCGACGATGGTTGGTTTAGAACCGGCGATTTAGGTTGTTTCGATAAATCAGGATATCTTTTCATTAAAGGTCGTTTGAAGAATATGATTGTTGGCGCAAGTGGTGAAAATATTTATCCGGAGGAGATTGAGGAAATTATTAATCGCTTTAAGTATGTTCTTGAATCGGTTGTGGTTCAGAAAAAAGGAAAATTAGTGGCAATGGTTCATTTCAATATGGAAGAATTGCAGCTCAAATATCAATCGATAAAAGAACATGCAAACCAAAAAATCGACAACTATGTTGATGAACTTGCTAAAGAACTACAGGTGTATGTTAATTCTCAGGTGAATAAATTTTCGAGAGTACAGTTGGTTATAGCACATGCTGAACCTTTTGAAAAGACAGCTACCAAGAAAATCAAACGATTTCTATATTACTAACGAATTTTAAAAAAAATATTTCAGAAGGATTGTCCGCTTGGATGATCCTTTTTTTTGAACTATTCTTTTCGTCCTTTGCAATATGCAGATAAAACAAAAGAGCTTCACAAAATATGTGAAGCTCTTTTGTTTTATCTTTAGTAAAGCTAATTAACGACTTTCCATGTGTTTTTTATACCTGTTCATGAACTTGTCAACACGTCCAGCGGTATCTACAAGCTTAACCTTACCTGTGTAAAATGGGTGAGATGTGCTTGAAATTTCCAATTTGAATAATGGATATGTTACACCATCAATATCAATTGTTTCTTTTGTGTTAACAGCTGATTTTGTGAGAAACACCTCTTCGTTCGACATATCTTTGAACGCTACTAAACGATAATTCTTAGGATGAATACCTTCTTTCATTTTCTTGCGTATATTATTTCTGAATTCTAAATTTGTAATGGGTTGCAAAGATATAGATTCAAACAAATTTTGCAAAACATTTCGTCGAAAACATTTCTCATTTTTTAAATCTATTTACGAAGCCGCATTATTCAATGGTTTTGCTTCTTACAAAAGGTTTGTTTCTATCGAAAAGATACCTCATTTGGTAGTGTGTTTTCGAATGTATCGCTCCTGTCGACTTGTACAATGATACAATTTTGGGGTTAAAATCGCCTGCCCATGAAAGTTCAATCTCGGTATACTGCTTTTTATGTGGCATTACTTTATTTTCAAGTTGCCAAAATATTGCTGACTCAATTCCCGATTTTTGAAATTTCTCGGCAATACCCATTATAAAGATTCTTGCACGTGTGAATTTTACTCTTTTTATGAATGTGAACAGTTTAATGATGTTCACAATATTCATCTTTCCATTTTTAAGATAGCGTAGAGCCTGATTAAAATCAGGAATCATGGCAAACAAGGCGATAGGTTCATTTTCACAATAAGCAAACCAAATGAATTCTGGATCAAGAATCAGTTTTGATGATTCGATGAAGCTTTTTAATTCGCCAAGATCTAGCGGTTTATAGTGTTCGTGCTTACTCCATGCAGCATCGTATATTTTGCTGAAATCTTCGAGATATTGTTGCGAATTCTTCCATTCAAAATGCTTAAACGAATATTGAGGTTTTTTAGCTACCCATTCAGCAATTTTCCAAAAACGCTCGGGAAATGGTTTTGTGTAGTCGAGATGATATGAATATTGTTCGTAAAAAACTTTAAAGCCGTAGTCTTCAAAAAGCTCTAAATAGTAAGGTGGATTGTATGGCATTCCAAAACCCTGAGGCGTAAATCCCCACACAAGTAAGCCATGGTTTATATAGTTTTCGCCCATGTTTGCAGGGCCATCCATTGCCTCCATGCCCATATTTGCGAGCCACTGTTTTGCCTTGTCAAAAAGTATTTTTGAGGCCTCTTTGCTGTTGATGCATTCGAAAAAGCCGATGTTGCCGGTTGGTTGGTCAAACGTATGGGCTTTATCGAAGTCGATAAAAGCTACAATGCGGCCAATCGGATCTTCCTTTTCGTTCAAAAGGACCCATCGACAGGATTTCCCGTGTTTAAAGAATGAATTTTTGCTAGTGTCGAAATTTTCTTCGACCATAGGGGTGAGGGGGCAAGCAAAGTTTGGATCGTTCTTATAGATAATGAGTGGAAGCTTATTGAAAAGCTTAATTGTTTTTTTGCTGCTGACTTCAATGATTTTCATCTTGAACTGATATGTTATTTTTTTGAATTTTCAGAATGGAGAGTGAGTTTCACGCCCATTCTGAAAATTCATTTTCAAATAACAAAGTAGATATTTTTTTTGTTTCGGCAATATAAACAGTCTTCAGTATTAATCTCTACTTGCAAAAATTGAGAGAAGTCGTAAGATGTTTATATAGAGCCACACCAGCGAAAGTAGCAATCCAAAAACGCTGTACCATTCCATGTATTTTGGGGCTCCGGCTTGTGCACCCTGTTCTATGAAATCGAAATCGAGGAGAAGGCTGAATGCCGAAACTCCAGTTACAATTAGGCTGAAGATGATGCCAAAAGTGCCGCCTCCTTGCAAAAACGATAAACCTGCTCCAAATAAACTTGAAATCCAGCCAACAAGGTAAACCAAAGCAATGCCAAACATTGCAGCAATCATGCCTCTTCTGAAACCGCCAGTTACCTTAATGATCCTTTGTCGGTAAATGAACAACATTCCAAGGAACACCGCAAAAGTTATCGCAACCGCACGCATAACCATGCCTGGATACAATGCTTCGAATGTGGCTGAGAGTCCTCCAAGGAACATCCCTTCAAAAATAGCATAAATAGGAGTGAAGAACCCTGCTTTTCTCGGACTGAATGTTGCAATTAAAGAAGTGATAAAGCCTCCGATTCCACCTACAATCATGTACAATTTTACCGCACTTACTGCAGCTGCTGCATTTTCTGGCGTGTAAGCATCGAAAAAGCGTTGCCATGTAAAGAATGCTGAAGCGATAACAAACAGAAGAATTAAGAAGGTTTTATTCATTGTCCCTTTAACTGTCATTTGTTCTTCGGCATAAGAAGTCGAAAAGGCTTTTTCAAAGGTATTTCTGCCAAAAAGTGGATTTGATGTTCTTGTTAAATTCATATTTTAAGATTTTTTATACAGCTTGAATTTGATCAAATAGCGTGCAAGTTTCCAGAGATTGAAAGTTATTTTTTTATCAATGAAATGAAGTCTTCTGATTTTATTTCCTGAAGTATTTCATTTCCAAGATTTTTTGCATTCTGTTCATCCATTATTAACAGCTCCTCGGCAAAACTTATACATTGTTGGTGCATGTATTCACTTCGGCGTGCCAGCTGACAATATGACTTGTAATAGATATTGTATAACGCGGGGTCTTTGGCCAACGGAATCAATTCTTCGAAGAATATTTCAAACATTTCATCAATGTCGTTTTTAGAGACCATTGCCATTCTTCCCATCATTAGCAGTCCGGCATATTTCACAAGGTATTTTTTACCTCTGCACCATTCAATGGATTTGGCAAACGCAAACGGTGTTTCGGTGAAAAGGTTGAAAACCATTTGTTCTATAAGTTCGGTGTTTTCCGAAGTTTTCAGCCAAAAATCCATTTGTGCTTCAGTTACTTCGCCCGGAATGTCGAGTAACGTAGCCAGAATCATTGTTTCACGCCATTTTTTGTTCCAAAGTTTAAGTGCCAGTAAATGGTCTTTCTTTACTTGTGAGGCAAAATGTTTTAAATCGACAATGGACGCACCCCAGTTCTTTTCGTACTTCAATCCGCGCTGGATCATACTTTCGGCTGTGGTGCCATTTTGCATCGATGGCAATGATTTAACTATTTGTTTAAAAACCTTTTCGGTTTCGGGGTTGTCGAGTAAATATTCCATATCAATAAATAACGAATTCAATCATTACAAATGCGAATATAAGTAGTGCTGTCGATATTGTGTAAATCTTTATAGGAAGATATTTTAATGGCGAAATGTTCAATTTGCGTTTACAAGCAATGGCCAGGTATACTTTCTCGAACAGATAAGCTATGAAAGTTCCCCATGCAACACCTTCTATTCCAATGATGTTGGCAAGGAATAAACTTGCTCCGACATTGATTATGATTTCGAAAAGAGAGGCTCGGACAATGATGCCGTTCATCTTTTTTCCAATCAGAATGGTTTGAGGAATCAATACCCTGCTGATTACCAATAGAAGATAGATGTTGAATATTGTAGCACTGCCTTCGAATTGAGAGTTGAATACAACAGGGAAAAACCAGTGAGAAGTAAGCAGCAAAACTATTGAAATGGGGTAAAGGTACCAGTGAAGCCGAAAAACTTCCGATTTCAGTTCGGCCAAGGGCGAATCGATATTCTTTTTTGAAAAATTCGACAACATGGCCATACTGAGAGAGTTTGCCAATAGTAACGAGAGAGGTAACTCCCTTGCCCCGTATTGGAAAATCGCAAAATCTTCGGGCGAAAAATTCGAAGTAATAATGAATCCATCTATGTAAGTTGCCGACGATGATAGGAGTGTTGATAAAACGAGTGGTGCCCCAACTTTAAGATATTCTTTCAAAAGGGGGATGTCGAATTTTGCTTTTGAATAGTTGTAAATGACGAAAAGTAGCCATACAAATTTGACTACAGTTACAGCAAGCAACCCAACTATCACCTCGTTTAGCCCAAAACCAAAGAGTGGAGGTAGTCCAACTGCCGCAATTTGTAACGAAAAGATAACGATGGCATAAATTAGGATGCTCCGAGGTCGGTTATTGATCAGGTAAATGTATTCGATCAGCATTGCAGGACTGTTGAAGAGAATATAAGCACTTAATAAAAGTGGCATTGGAACGGAGTTTCCATTCAGCAGTAAGTCGGAAAAAGGTTTATTAAGGAAGTAGACCAAAATGGACGCTACTACTGAAAATACAAGGAGCAGGATGAACGTGTTGAATATAAGCGCCTTTTTTTCGTCTTCATTTTTTTCAGAAGAGAAAGGCATCATTACCTTCAGAAAACCATTAACCCAAAAGAAAGTGAACGCTCCGGCAACAAGTATGAAAGTTTCATAATGGCCAATGTTTGTTTGCCCAATGCCCGATTTCGAAAGCAGAATCCCAATCAACAATAGTGCTCCGTATCGAATCAGTTGAAAAACCTGCAGGGCATTCACATTTGATATGTTTACTTTCTTCAAAAGCGACTTTTTTGAGTTCCGACAAATGTAAAACAAATCTCAGTAGTATTTATTGTGCAGGTTTTTTCATTGTTTGAAAAGTTGTTTGTGGTTGATGTCCAATATCTTTAGTTTGTAGGCAAAAGTTTTTTCATTTCTAATAAAAGAAGGCTTGCACCAAAATAAAATAAAATAGTATATTTGCACCGCAATTGAAAAAGTTGCTTTCATGGTGATAGTAGCTCAGTCGGTTAGAGCATCGGATTGTGGTTCCGAGGGTCGTGGGTTCGAATCCCATCTTTCACCCAATTTTAAAAAACCAGTCTTATTTTGAGGCTGGTTTTTTTTGTTAATATTCTTAAGTTGCCCGGTGTTATTGAGATGTTAAAATCATATCGTTCTTTAAACTTAAACGCCGCTTCATTGTCTACCATCTGTGTTTGTCAATCAAAACAATTGTTTAAGTATTCATTATAAATTAGTTAGTTTAGTTTATTTAATTCAGGAGAATAGATGAAGAGATTATTTTTTACAGGCATATTGTTGTCTTTGTTCTCATTTGTGGGTTTTTCACAGCCTTCGCCAAATACTCCAGCGTCACTTCCTAAGTCGGGTGTTGTTGTAGGAAAGATTATTGAGAATGGGAGTAAAGTACCTCTCGAATATGCCAATGTTGCAGTTTATTCGGCGAGCGACTCGTCGCTTGCTGGTGGTGGAATTGCCGATGCAAAAGGTTTTTTTAATGTTCCGAATCTTGCACCTGGGGTTTATTACCTCGATGCTAAGTTTATTGGTTATGAAAGTACCGTCAAGAAAGATATCAAAATTGGGCGCGATCAATTTAAAGTTGATTTGGGCGTTGTTGAATTGTTTCCGGCTTCGGCTAATCTCAATGAAGTTAAAGTTGTAGCTCAAGATCGGGCTATCGCTTATGAAATAGATAAAAAAATTGTTGATCCAAGTCAGTTTCCTACTGCGGCCAATGGCACGGCGGTTGACGTACTTTCGAATACCCCTTCTGTTTCTGTTGATATTGAAGGAAATGTAAGTCTTCGTGGAAGTTCAAATTTCACCGTTCTTATTGATGGTCGGCCAACTCCTTTTTCTGCTGCCGATGCCTTGGAGCAAATTCCTGCAAGTACAATTCGGAACATCGAAATTATAACCAACCCTTCGGCCAAGTTCGATCCCGATGGAAATTCTGGTATCATCAATATCAATACAAAAAAGAGTAAAGTAACTGGCATTAGCGGTATTGTTAATGCAAATGCCGACTCTTATGGTTCGTTGTCGGGCGATTTTCTTGTGAATTTTAAAACCGGCAAGTTCAACTTCTTTGTTGGTGGGAATAAAGCCGATCGTAAAGGTATGGGGCAGTCAAACCGCTTGAATATAACTTATGGTGCCGATACAGTTACCACTAACGCTTCGGGCGAAAATGAAAACGGGCACAATTCATGGTCCACTAAAGCTGGTGTCGATTATTATATCAACGATAAAAATACGTTGTCGCTTGCTGCAAACCTTAATGGACGTTCGCGGTTAAACAGCGGCCTTAACGATTTCATGGAATCCTCGACAAGTGGCTACACCTTGAACACGTTAACAAATAGTGAAGGCGAAGGTAGTAGTAAGAATGTAGCTTTTAACCTCGACTATAAAAGAACTTTTGAACGTGCAGGACAGGAGCTTACCGCAATGCTTTATTACTCGACTGGTACCGACGATGAGCTTTCGTATTTCGAACAGTTTCTGAGCGATACCCTTTTATACAATGGACAGAAAAACTGGGAGTATGGAGATGAAGGTCAGACCCGTTTTAAACTTGACTATGTGCATCCGATTTCCGGAAAAATGAAAATTGAAACAGGCTATCAGGCTCTTCTGAAGAATGAATTTGGTTGGAACGATGTTCATTGGTACACTGTTGCCGATGATTACGAACCTTTAAAATCTTCGCAATATTATACCGATTCCGATTTCAAACAGAATATTCAAGCCTTATATGCGACATGGAGCAATTCAGGTAATAAATTTGGCTATCAGCTTGGGTTGCGCACCGAATATACCAATCGTTTGATTACTTATTCAGGTTCGACAGATGAGTACAAGATCGATAAGTGGGACTTTTTTCCAACGGTACATCTTTCGTTCAACATTTCCGAAAAGCAGCAACTTACAACAAGTTATACCCGCCGTATTCAACGACCAAGAGGTCATTTCCTCGAACCATTTAAAACGTACACCGATGCTTACAATATCCGTCAGGGAAATCCGGGCATTGAAAACGAATATGTCGATTCGTATGAAATGGGATATCAGTTGCAGTTAGACAAAGGATTTATTTCGACCGAAGTTTATCACCGTCAAATAAATAATAAGATAGAGCAGATTAGAAGTGTCTATTCTGAAACCGTAATGCTTCAGACTTTCGATAATATCGGAACCGATTATTCAACAGGTGCAGAGCTGATGCTTAACTATAGGCCAGTCAAGTGGTGGTCGTTTAACCTGATGGGTAATATTTACCGTTACCAAATTTTAGGAAAACTTTATGGCAAAGATATCGATCAGTTGAGCACAAACTGGAACTCTAGGTTGAGTAATACATTCAATATTACAAAGACAACCAAGCTTCAGATCGATGCAATGTATAACAGTCCAACCACTTCGGCGCAGGGTCGCCGCGATGGGTTTTTGTTTTCGAACATGGCAGTTCGGCAAGATTTCTTCAAGAACAAACTGAATGTTACACTTTCGGTTCGCGATGTGTTGAATACAGCCAAGTTTGGTTTCGAATCGAGTGGCGCAGGGTTTTATAACAAATCGAGTTTCGATATGAAGTCGCCTGTGTTTTCGCTTGCGTTATCTTATAAAATCAACAATTACAGGCAGAAACAACGCATCCCAAATGGCGAAAACGGTAATGTCGAGAATGGAAGCGACACCGAAATTGACATGGGTGGTGGCGGAGATATGGAGTAATAGTTCAATCTGTTTTTGAACAGAACGTGCTAATTATTCCCCAATTTGATAGGTAGTTTTTATTTTAGATTCAATAAGAGTATTGTTTTCAGTGGCCGGGCAATTTGTCCGGCCTTTTTTTAGTCGATTTCTTGTTACCTTTGCACCTTATAAATAGTTAGAATGGAAGGCACACAGCGTAAAAATGTTAAGCCAGGGGTTGAGGTCGAAATTGTTTTGAAAGCCGATCAGCGAACAGGCAATCTCACCAATGGAATAGTGAAGGATATACTTACCAATTCAGCCTTTCATCCTCATGGCATTAAAGTACGGTTAACAAGCGGCCAAGTTGGGCGCATTAAAGAGATTTTAGAATAATGGAACAGGAAAAAAAAGAGATACGGCACGGAGCAAAACCCGAAATTGTGCTTCAGGTTAAAGCCGAAAATGAATTGATGAAATTTTTGATCGAATCAATGCCCCATAAAAACCGGAACAACATTAAAAGCTTTCTCAGCGGAAATCAGGTTGAGGTAGACGGGAAGATCGTTACAAAGTTCAACCACCTGCTAAAACCCGGAAGCGTGGTACGCATTGTGTGGCAACGCTCAGAAATTGCTACGAAATCGTTCAAAGGCTTTTCAATTGTTTTTGAAGACGAACACCTGATTGTTATCGACAAGCATTCGGGCGTGTTGTCGGTTGCCACTAAGGGCGAACGCGACTATACTGCTTACAACTTCCTGAGCAAACATGTGAAGAGGGAAGGCCCAAATAAGAAGATCTTTGTTGTACACCGCCTCGACCGCGAAACTTCGGGCTTAATGGTTTTTGCCAAAAGTGCTAATGTGCAGCACCTGATGCAAGATAACTGGAAAGATGTTGTTACCGAACGTGCTTATTTGGCAATTGTTGAGGGTGTTGTTGAAGACAACGAAGGAACAATTGAGTCGTACCTGCACGAAAACGGGGTCTTTGTTGTTTTTTCAGATCAAAACCCCGAAAGCGGCAAAAAGGCGATCACTAATTATACGGTGTTGAAACGTAGCAAGGAATATACCCTGCTGATGGTTCGATTGGACACTGGTCGGAAAAACCAGATTCGTGTTCACATGCAAGATCTTGGCCACCCTATTATCAACGATAAGAAGTACGGCGCAAAACTAAACCCTATCGACAGGTTGGGCCTCCATGCCAAAGTGTTGGCGTTTACACACCCTATTACTGGCGAAAAGTTGCGCTTCGAAACTGCAATGCCACGTAAATTCCAACGGTTGTTTTAATAAATTCCTTACGATGAAGATTACAGATATTAACGGAACAGTAACGTTGAACAATGGGGTAGAGATGCCCTATTTTGGGTTGGGGACATGGAAATCGACCGACGGCGACGAGGTGAAAAACTCTGTGCGTTTTGCATTGAATGCCGGTTATAAACTGATTGATACTGCTACACTTTATCGGAACGAAAAAGGTATTGGCGAGGCTATAAAAGAGAGTGGTGTGAAGCGCGAAGATCTTTTCATTACCTCCAAAGTGTGGAACGACGACCAAGGGTTTGATTCTACACTTGCAGCTTACGACAAAAGCCTCAAACTGTTGGGAGCCGATTACCTCGACCTTTACCTAATACATTGGCCCGTTACCGGCAAATATATCGAAACTTGGAAGGCACTCGAAAATATTTATAAAGAGGGTAGGGTGCGGGCCATTGGCATCAGTAACTTCCTGCCTGTTCATCTCGATAAATTATTGCCCGAAGCAGAGGTGGTTCCGGCCATCAACCAAATGGAATTCCACCCATATATTATACAACAGCCACTTATAGACCAGTGCCGCGAGGCAGGAATCAACTATCAGGCATGGAGCCCAATTATGCTGGGCAAGGTTTTCGAAATACCATTGTTCAAAGAAATTGGCAACAAATATGGCAAGAACGAAGCGCAAGTAGTATTGCGATGGGACTTGCAGCGCGGTGTGCTCACCATTCCTAAATCGGTAAAGGAGCAACGGGTAATTTCGAACGCCAATATCTTCGACTTTGAACTTTCGGATGCCGACATGGCGCAAATCAACGCCCTCGACTGCAACACCCGCTTTGGATACGACCCAATGTTGGTTTGAAATATGTTGCTACTTTGTTTTTTTGTGGTGTGAAATTGCGAATAAAAGGATGCCCGAAAATGGAATTTAAGAGGTTAACAGCACAGCAAAAGGCACTTCACTACTATTTTTATTTTTTGTAATTTTGAAAAAAAACAATGCAATATGGGGCATGATGCAATAAAGCTTGAACTAATAGAGTGGTTAACAAAGCTCAATGATGATGATACCCTCGATTTCTTGAAAATTGTTAAAGAATCACGAAAAGACAATCAAGATTGGTGGTTTGATTTAACAAATGAACAAAAAGAGGGAATTGAAAGGGGGCTAAAAGATATTAGTTTAGGAAAAGTAACACCACATTCTGAAATAGCGGATAAGTATGGCCTATGATTATAGATTATTCTGGTCAGATGAAGCTATCAATAATCTTGAGTCAATATTAGATTATTTACAAGGTAGTTGGACTCAACGAGAAGTTGATAAATTCAAAAAACAGCTTAGGAAACAACTTGACCTGATAATAAATAATCCGAATTTATTTCCAAAGTCAGACGATAACCCCCGACTTAGACGAGCTGTATTAAGTAAACAGACTACTATATTTTACGAGATTTCAGGAATGAATATAACCTTAGTTTATTTATTCAACAATCGTCAAGACATCCAAAAACTTAAAAATACTACCACATAACAAAAAGCTATTGAGCGCAGCTTAAAAAGATCGAAAGCACAACATGTGGTGTAGTGGATGCGATTTGCATTTTCGTCTTTTTTTTATCGAATGGAACTCAAAACGAATAAACCCGGACAGTCTCTTTCGATTCTGTCCGGGTTCTAAACTAAAACCTAATTCCCATTTCGATATCGTTAGCTTCCGGCTTACACCGCCGTGGCAGCCTCTTTACTTTTATCTTTTGCATTCCGCCCTTTGCGTTGGGCAAGCAGTTTGCTGTATTTGTCAATGCGCTGGTTTAGTTCAGTTGTAAACTCGGCGTAATCAGCTTCGCCGTTCACTTCAATCAGTGCATTTATCCGTTTCACGATGGCGCTATATGCAGCATCGACCTCCAAGCGCACTTGTTTCATTCGTAGTTGAGTTTTTGCCGAATCTTCGGTATATCGTTCGTTCATTATTGTTTCAAACGCATCGTTATCGGCTTTCAGTTTCGAGAGCCAACCGCTAGCATCGGGTATTGCCGAAATCTCGTTCTGGTACTCAGTGGTGAGTGTTGTGTAAAGCTTGTTGATCGACGATGTTTCCTCGTTGTACGATTTTGTAGCCACGTTGCCGGCACTGTCAATTACAATTTTAACACGGGTAGCCGCTTGTTGTACCGCAGGGTCGT
>JACCEE011154516.1_pt1 | contig 18587 bp, 15 predicted proteins | sample 7449931 | NCBI WGS metagenome assembly JACCEE01 (sample SAMN15323457, study PRJNA562643) | freshwater metagenome | isolation source: river surface water | place: USA:Blue River Watershed | collected 2017-08-19 | reverse complement strand
ATTGCCAGTTTGCAGCTATTCTTTCCGGTGTTATCTGATTGATCTGAATAATCTTATCTTTTCCGGGATCAACAGTGAGCTGAGTTGACTCCTGATTTACTAAAACAGAAAGCAATGGACCAGTTCTTACCCCTAAGGTATAGGTATTTTTTTTATAAAAATCATAGCCAATCTCTAATGGAATCTGCAAATAAATAAATTTTTTATAAATCTTTGTATAATAGGAATCAAGTGATTCGTTATAAACATCTTCATTTGAAAAATGGTATTGAGGGATCAAATTAAAACCATTAGGTGCTAATGAAAATGAAACAGAATCTAATGAATTATAGGACCCCAGATATTGATTATAATCAACCTGATATTCGTAATAACCCTTACTTAATGATAATCCAATACCAGTTCTGATTACATATCTTGGGTTAAATGGATGAAATGTAAATTCTAAACCGGCGTTATGTATATATTTATCATTTTCAATGATGTTATAAATCACTTCAGGTCTGTAAAAAACACTGACACAAATATCTAAATCTTTTATGTTTTGAGTTATTGGATTATGAAATGTTTTATTTTTTTTGTTGTTTACGATCTCTTTTTGGGGTTCAATTGGAGCAGTTTCAGGTTTATTTTCTTGTGATTTAGTATTGTTATTATCATTTTTATTGTTTGATTCTTCAGATATAATGGGGCTATTTACTTGGAGTTCAGGATTATTTTCAACAATACTATTGGAAGGTTCGGCCTGTGGTAGTGTATTGTTGCTTTTTGATTCTAAGTTGCTATTTGATTCTAAGTTACTATTTGATTCTAAGTTACTCTTTGATTGTATATTGGTTATGGATTCGAAATTACTATTAGTTGTACTATTAGGTGTTGCAAATTCAGTAATTATATTGTTATCAGGATTTTCTGTTTGAAGTGAACGATTTTCAATAGAAAGAGGGTTAGTAAGATGGTTTGTTTTTTCAGTTAAGATTACATGTTCAGAATTAGAATCGATGTATTTATTGGAATCAGATTCATATTGATTGATTTTAGAAAGTATTGGATTTTTTTTCTGAATGGTATTATTTACAACAATATTCGTTATTTTTGGAGCATTAAATATGGAGAAAGAAACAATGGTTGTTCCTAATAACAAAATGATTAAGCCGGATAAAATCCAAAGTTTTTTTCTTCTGGCAGAATTTGATTTTATTTTTTCAACTTGATTCATAAAAACCTCTTTTTGTGAATCATCGGGAAAAATGATAAAATCATCTAAAGCATTTTTTATGCTTTCATCAAATAAATTATACTTTTCCATATTCAATCTTTTTGATATATGAATATTTTTGTTCAATTTTGTTTTTCAAAAGCTTGCGCGCTTTTAAAAGTTGAGTTTTGGAAGTGTTTTCAGAGATATTGAGAAGGTTGGCGATCTCTTTATGTGAATAATTCTCAAAAACAAAGAGATTAAACACTGTTTTGTATCCTATAGGGAGTTCAGTAATGAGTGAAAAAAGTTCTTTTGGGGAAAGTTCATGTATTGGAGTCTCTTCATCTTCCGTTTCATCATCCTTTAAATATTCGAATGAAAAGTCATCAATAGTATCAAATTTTGATTTTTGTCTGATAAAATTTAATGCATTGTTAATGGCAATTTTAATCATCCAGGACTTAAACATTTGTTCATTTGTAAATGTAAAGTTTTTTAAAGATTCTAAAATTTTAATTAAAGTATCCTGGAGTAAATCTTCTGTATCTTGAATATTGGAGACGTATCTATATATGGTTGTGTATAAATAAGGAGAATAATAATCATAAAATAATGAGATGTTTTTAGAATTTCCTTTTAAAATGGAAATAATAAACTCCTCATTTACCATATTTAATATGTCTATTGACCTCTTTTTCAAATCTTATTGAACGATTTTATATGAAAAAAACCACTTAAAATAATGTAAAACAGCAGTTTTTATTGTATTCATTTGATTTTTTTTAAAAAGCAATTTCGGGATTACAAAAGTAACCCCGAAATTACATCATTTTTTTTGTTAATTACTGCTTAATCAATTTTTTATTAATTTGATTACCATTTTCTGAAGTAATATTAACAATATAGATTCCGGAAGTTAAAGTAGTAACATTCATTTCAAATAGATTTTCACCGGTTGAAATATGAACATTGTCCTGGATTATAGTTTTACCAAATGTATCTATAATTTTAATTAATGCAGGTTGATCATCTTTTGAATTGATAGCAATTTTTAAAACATCAGATGCAGGATTAGGATAGATTCCTGTTATTGAAATTTCTGTAGAAGCATCATTTACGCCTAATTGTAATTGGTTCCCGTTTACAGTGATCATTACATTGATTGTTTGGTTGTTTTGAGTGACAGCAATGCTGGTAAATTCACTTTCATATCCTGGAAGTTGAGGTTTGATGTAGTATTGTCCGATCGGTAAATTGTTAAAGTTAAAAGAGTTTCCATTTTGAATACCTGCAAAAATGATTGGTAAATGATTTTCATCATAAAGTAATACTTTTAAATTGCTTATTGGACTTGGTAATACACCATTTGAGTTGGTAACAATTCCATTGATGGATGAATTACCATTTAAAGCATTATTATTTGCAGAAATCAAATTAATATTATAAAGGGCAGTTTCAGATGGTAATACAACTAATGTTGCTTCTTGCCAATCAATCTGATCACCATAATAAGTAGGAATGTAGTTACTGTTTTCTAATGAGAAAGCAAGAATATAATATTCGCCATTTGGAACTTGTGCAAAGGTATAAACACCATTTTGATCAATAGGAACAACATCATAAAATACAGTGTTACTTACATCTGAATCATCAGAGAATAATAACACAAAACCACTGGTAACCGGCATACTTCCTGCGAAAACCTGTCCGTAAACCTGATTGAAATTTTGCTCTCCACCTACAACTACAACCTGATCAGAAAATGCTACACATCCAATAGTATCTGTGGTCATTAATGATACATAGTATGTGCCCGGATTAGAAAAAGTATGTGTAACTTGTTGTCCTGTTCCAACTGTTCCATCTCCAAAATACCAGTCATATACCACATCTCCACCTGTAGAGTGAATGGCATCAAATAATACAGTGTTTCCTGTAGTAACATAAGTAAAGTAATTGGAACAAGGATAAAAACCACCCACCTGAACATACTCACACCAAGTATTTGAACAACCGTCAGCACTTGTAATGGTTAAACATACCTGATAAATGCCCTCAGTACTAAATTGATGTAGAGGATTTTGTAATGTTGAAGAAGTTCCATCTCCAAAACTCCATACCCAGGATTGGATATTATTACCCATGGAAAAATCTAAAAACTGAATTTCGTTATTGTTATTTCCAGGTTGCCAGCTAAACGCACTCATACAGTTTGTAATCCATGTAGTATCAATCATTATATATTCTGAATAAGTTCCATTACATCCGGTTTGAGAATTTGACATAGTTAAAGTTACAACAAATATTCCTGTTGTTAAGTAAGTGTGTTGAGGGTTTTGTAAAGTTGAATTGGTGCCATCACCAAAATCCCAATACCAAGTGTCAGGGGTTCCTGCTGATAAATCTGAAAATACTACATTATATGGATTACTATAATCCTGAGAATAAGTGAAGAAAGAATAACAATCAATATTATTACCTGTTGCAATTTGTTCACACCAAGTACTGATGCAAGAATCAGAAGACATAATAGTTAGACAAACATTGTAAATTCCGGAAGTAGCGTAAGTATGTACCGGATTTTGTATGGTTGAAGTTGTCCCATCTCCAAAGTCCCAAAACCAGGATTGTATATTATTTCCTACTGAAAAATCATAAAATTCAATATCTGTTCCGTTAAATCCCGGTTGCCAGCTGAAACTACTCATACAACTAGGGTTTTGAGTGGTATCAACATAAAGATAATCAACAAACGTACTGGTACAACCTGTGACAGAGTTAGAAATAGTTAAAGATACTAGAAATAAGCCGTTACTGGAATAGTAATGATTAGGATGTTGAATAGTTGATGTTGCACCATCCCCAAAATCCCATAACCATGAGTCAGGATTTCCATCGGATAAGTCAATAAAACTAAATGAAGCAGCATTGGTATAATCTTGATAATAGGTAAATAGGGAAGAACAAAGCATAGGAACGATCGTGTCATAAGGATTTCCCACAAATATATAATCACAAAAAGTATTTTGACAGATAGAATCGTATATAGTAAGACAAATTTGATAATATCCTGATTGAGGAAATGTATGAACCGGATTTTGTAAATTGGAAGATGTACCATCACCAAATGTCCAGTCATAATTTACCCCATTTCCTGAATAAATGGATTGATCCGTAAATTGAACAGTCAGAGAATCCGGATATTGTGGAGCAAAGGCGTAGTAAGCCATACAATTATTAACAATAGAATCATTGTTAATATAAAAAGTATGGGTTTGGGTTACCACCTGATTAATTGGCGAATTCGTAATCTGATACATCGCAGCACTTGGAATTCCGAAAAAATTAAGTGTTGAAAGATAAATCGTAGCTGTCTGCCCGATAAAAGGAGTTGAGAAAAGGTAAGATCCATCACTTGCAGTTACAACAGTTGTTGGAATTTGAGGAGAATAAAGGGAATCAAACATAACAAAAACATCTACAGGATGATTGCCTATGGGAGCTAAAGTGTAAGCATCCAAAACCTGACCTGATACTGTTAATGTCGGATTCTGAGCAAATAAGATGCTCATCTGACAAAAAAGAGTAAAGATTAATAATAGCTTTTTCATATTTAAAGTTTTTAGTTTTTCTTTATAAACACAACAATTTTAAAAAGTTGCCTTTATGTTTAATTTTTTTTTATATTTGCTCCCCTTAAAACAAAAGTTATGAATAAATTTGTTTTTATAGTCTTTTTGTTATTGCTTACCCGATCAGTAAACGCTCAAATTCTATATTTCCCACCCATTAATACTAACCAATGGGAAACTATGAATCCTAATCTTTTGAACTGGAATAGTGCAAATATTGATTCTTTATACCAATTTTTAGATTTGAATAATTCTAAAGCATTTATTTTACTCAAAGATGGAAAGATTGTTTTAGAAAAATATTTTGATGATTTTGATACTAATTCAATATGGTATTGGGCTTCAGCCGGAAAAACCCTTACATCATTTTTAATTGGAATTGCGCAACAGGAACAATATTTATCCATTTACGACACCAGTTCCCACTATTTAGGATTGGGCTGGACCGATTGCTCACCGGAACAAGAGCGTAAAATCACGATTAAACATCAACTTACTATGACATCAGGTTTGGATGATGGTGTACCTGACCCTTACTGTACTTTAGATACATGTTTACAATATTTGGAAAATGCCGGAGAAAGATGGGCGTATCACAATGCTCCCTATACTTTACTAGATCAAATTATTGAAAATGCAACTGGGGTTACATTAAATCAATATATGACTCAAAAAGTTAAAAATCAAACTGGAATCTCAGGTTTGTTTGTTCCATCCGGTTATAACAATGTATTTTACAGCACCGCCAGAAGTATGGCTCGCTTTGGTTTGCTGATTCTGAACAAAGGCAAATGGGATCAAACCATCATTTTATCTGATACAAATTATTATAATGAAATGGTCAACACCTCTCAAACTTTGAATCAGTCTTATGGCTATTTATGGTGGCTGAACGGAAAATCTTCATTCATGATTCCTCAAAGTCAGTTTGTTTTTCCGGGCTTTTTATCACCTCATGCTCCAGCGGATATGTTTGCCGCAATGGGTAAAAATGGTCAATTTATCAATGTTATTCCTTCTGAAAATATAGTGTGGATCCGTTTAGGAGATTCCCCCGAAAATACGGATGTTTCTTTCCTTCTGAATGATCAGATTTGGGAATATATCAACCGATTACCTGATGAATCAGGTATTTCAGAACAAACAATAGATAATCTGCTATTTCCAAACCCGACCAATGGAATGGTTCATTTTTCTCAAATTTTTGAAACTATATATGTATTGGACATTTCCGGAAAACAATTACAAACGTATTCAAATTCAAATTGGATCGATCTCGCTGAATTAAATCAGGGTATTTATATTATTCAAATTATTAATAATAAGCAAATTATAAATCTGAAAATTGTTAAATCAAATTAAAAAATTTTTATGAAAGAAGAAACAAAAATGGAAGAAACATGCTGTCCACCTTTTGACCCAACACTTTGGGATAATAAAGTTGTGGAATGGGATCAAAAACTTTTCATTAAAGATAAAGTGAAAACTTTTTTCTTTATGCCCATCAACTTTGGTGGTGTAATGAAAAGAATGATGAAAAAAGTTGAAACAAGTAATACTCAAATTCCTGATTATCTTTGTTTATCAGATCACACTTCAAAATGGAATATGGATATCTATTTGGCGGTTGATCAAAAAGTTCAGGATGCAGAAAATGTTACCTTGTCAGGAAAATATTTTTGTAAAGTGTATGAAGGCCATTTCAGCGACACTGAAAGATGGGGCAAAGAGTTTGATACCATGGTTAAATTGAAAGGTTTTACTATCGAAAAATTGTATATGTGGTACACTACATGCCCAAAATGTGCCAAAAAATACGGGAAAAATTATGTGGTATTTGTAGGTGAAATTGGAGCATAATGGAAACAAGAATTGCTGCTGTAATTGGTGCTTCAGGATTAATCGGGAGCGCTATCGTCCATGAACTTATTCAAAATTCAACCTATTCTGAGATCAGAATCATAACAAGGAGATCACTGCAATTCCAGCACGAACTTATAAAGGAGGTGATTGTTGATTTTGCAAATTCGGTTGACTATAAAAATTCTTTGGAAGGTTGTATTGCCATTTATTGCGCTGTAGGGACAACCAATAAAAAAGTAAAAGGGAATAAAGATGCATATAGAAAAGTGGACTATCAAATACCGGTTCAAGCAGCTCAATTTGCTGAAGAATTAGGCATTCCTTATTTTACGGTTGTTTCATCTGTAGGGGCAAATGATAAAAGTTCCAATTTTTATCTTCAACTGAAAGGGGAAATGGAGTCCAAAATTTCCCAATTTTCCATCTCCCAAATAGCCATTTTTAGACCCTCCATGCTTCTTGGCAAAAGAAACGAATTCAGATTAGCTGAAAAAATAGCATCCATTATGTTTCCGGTGGTTTCTTTTTTATTTCCTTCAAAATATAAACCCATTCAAGCCCAAAAGGTTGCTAAAGCAATGGTTCAATTTGGAAATCACGAGAATAAAGGGATCCATATTTTGCATTACAAAGAGATTGTCAACTATTCAAAATAGTTGTATTTATTTCATTGTTAATACTATAACTTCTTTTGGAGCACAATCTATGATCAGAATATTGTGCTCTTTTTTATATCCTTTATTCAATTTGAAATCTGAATCAAATGGATTGGTTAATCTGATTGTTCCTCCATTTTCCGATTCAATCCGAACTTTGATTACTTTGCCATTTTTCATTTCAGCTGATACAACAAATCCATTTTCAGTTCTTAACTGATAAAATGAAAGATCTTTCCATGTTTTTGGGATAGCCGGAAAAAGAGTTATTGTTCCTGAATAACTTTGTATTAACATCTCCTGTAAGGCAGCAGCAAATGCAAAATTTCCTTCAAGCGTAAATGGTTTATACTTATGATTCGAAAACCCTCTGTTGTTCTGTTCTCCATTCACATGAAAACTATTGGGTAAACAAAAGTTTTCAGCAAAGATTTTCAAATAATTTGCAGCAGCATCTCCATTTTTAATTCGAGACTCCAAACAAGCCATCCAACAAAAGGAATATCCAACCCATTCAGAAGTTCCATGTTTTTCTAAATTCTTAACAGACTGAATCATCAATTTTCGATCCTCCATTTTTTCAAAATTTAAAATCCCTAATGGATAAATGGCCATTAAATGAGAAAAATGACGATGAGAATGTTGATAGGATAGGGTAGAAGCAATCATCAATCCGGTGTTATCTGTTCTCAATTCCGGCCATTCGTATAGAATGGTTGTCCATTTTTTTTCATCTTCAACATATCCCAGAATATGAGCCAATTCAATAGCTTTTTTGAATGTAAATTGAACCAATGCAATATCAAAATTTGTCATTTCATCAAACCAGGCTTCCCGGCTATTATTATTGATTTCAGGTGAAGAACTTAATGGAAGTTGTCTCTTGCCATTTTTGTCGATTATCGAAATTTCAGTCAGATATTGCGCCGTTTCTCTAATCCAAGGATAAGCTTTCTCTTTCAAAAAAATGGAATCTGTACTATATTTCCACTGCCAGTAAAAATGTTGTCCCATCCAGGCGGAAACGGTTGGTCCTAAAGCATATTGAATCCAACCTCCCATCGGTGCTCCTTTTAATGTAGAAACGCCCGGCATATTCAAACCATTCACACCAAAATATTTTTTGGTGTAGCTTTTAAATGTTTCCCGATGATCCCAAAGCCAGGTTGTAAATCCGGAGGATAATTCTAAATGGTTCCCTGTATAAGCCGGCCAATAACTTAATTGAGTATTCAAATCATGATGAAAATCCCCTTTCCAGGGAGGTAATCCACCATGATCAGCTGTCCATACCGCTTGTAAGGAAATAGGTGGTCCAACCTTGGATGCTGCAGCTTTGAATTTGTACTGTTCTAAATACCATTGCTTTTCCAGAACCGGATCCGGAATGGTTATTTGAGACTGCTCCCAAAAATCGTTCCATCCTTTTTTATGTTCATTAAAGGAATGATAAAACCCTTTTTTAAATCCAATTTTTACATTTTCCAAAGCAGAACTTTTTGTTTCACTATTAGGTTCTGTAGATGAAATACTCCAACAACCCGTTAACTCATTACCTTTGTTTTCCCATTGGATATGTACTTGATATTCAAACTTATTCCATCCTTTCTGGATATAGGTAATCTCATTTTTACCCTTTTTTAAAATTCCTTTTTCATAACAAAGTCTTTGTAAACCAACTCTTTGAGTATCTGAAGTTATAGTATCAGAATAATAACAGGGGGCAATAAATAATGGAATAGCCTCTTCCCCCATATTTTTCATTCTGAACCAGCCCACATGCTCTGATTCGGAGATAAAAGTTAAAAGTTGGGCTCCATTTTCCCACTCAATGTCACAAATGGCATCTTGTATAGAAAGATGAACTTCTTTTATTTTACCCAAATGACTGATCGGAATTTCTATAGCCCCGGCTGGAATTTTAGTTGGTGCCGGATCACGATCATAAGGAACATCAAAAGCTTGCTGTACTTTTTCATATTGATTAGATTTCCACTTTTCAACGACCCATTTGAAACTGAAAATGGATGAATCCATATTATCTGTAGGTCTTAAATCCCATAAGGAAACATGATCTAATGAAATTCTAAGATTTGCTCCCTTTTGCCATACTAAACTCCCCATGATTCCATTTCCTAATGGAATCCCATTATCCCACTCGTTGGACAATTCAGTAAAACTTAAATCATGCACCCCTTTTACAATGTGAATCTCTTTTTGGCAAGATATAAAGGCACAAATACATAATAATAATAAAATTAAAAAATAGTTTTTATAACTTTTCATCAGGAATCGAATTAGGGCACTAAATTAATGTTTTTTTTGGATTTAGTGTTGGTACATTATATATATTTGCGGAAAAATTTATACGAAAGGTACAGATGAAAAAAATCAGTTTTAAAGCAATCCTAATTATTTGTATTCTAATAATATGCAGATATAATTCGTTTTCTCAGGATTCATTAACAATACAAACAGATTCGGTCTTTACTTCTCCAAAAATTGGTCTGGTATTAAGTGGTGGTTCTGCAAGAGGAATTGCTCATATTGGTGTTTTGAAAGTGATGGAAGAGTGTGGAATTATTCCCGATTATATTACCGGAACAAGTATGGGCTCCATTATTGGAGCACTCTACAGCCTTGGATATTCTCCTGAAGAGATTGAACAATTAGTCCTTAAAATGGATTGGGTCAATATTTTTTCTGATGAACTTAGCTATAAAGAGATCGATATTTTTTGGAAGCAGGATTATCCGGAACTTCCACTCAAAATGAGTTTTACCTTTACCGATTTACCCACTTTGCCAAATGGACTTATTCAAGGCCAAAAAGTATTGGGACTACTACAAGAGCTCACCTGGAGAAGTAACTTATACCACTCTTTCGATGATTTTCCCATTCCTTTTCGTTGTGTGGCAACAGATTTAGTCACAGGAAAACCAATAGTTTTTAGCAAAGGTAATCTCTCTTTAGCCGTTAGAAGCAGCATGTCTCTCCCCTCCATTTTTTCTCCGGTTATCATGGATAGCATGATATTGGTTGATGGTGGAATTTTAAGAAATTATCCTATTTTAGAGTGTAAAGAGATGGGTGCCGATATCATCATTGGCTCTTTAACCGGATATGAAGGAGATAAAGATCCAAATCATATCAAAAGTTTTGTAGATATTTTAACTCGTTCAGCGATTTTACAAAGTGTTAAAGAAGCTAATGAACTGATCCCTTTGTTGGATGTTAATATTGTTCCCAACGTGATGAGTATTCTTCCGGAGAATTTTTTAAAAGGGCCGGAATTAATTAAGTATGGAGAGCAGGCTGCAAGAGATCCACTGATTTATAATGCCTTAAAAAAAATTGGAGAACAACAAACTCATAAAAAGGTGAGAGTAAAAATGGATAACCTTTCACCCGTAAAAATTGATGAAATCAGAATTGTGGGGACAGAAAAAATTTCGATTAATAACCTCATGTTTTTATGTAATATTGAACCCGGAATGGAAGTAACCAATATTCAACTTTCTGAAGCTGTTGATAAACTCTACCATATTTTGAGGTTTAAGTTAGTACATTACAACTTTATTGTAGAAAATAATCGTAATATATTGATTTTTAATTTTATAGATAAAGATAATCAACAATTGGAACTCGGTTTGAATTTGAGTGGAATTGAAGGGCCTGGATTGATGGTGAGAACAAAGTTTTTTGATCTGCTTCTCCCTTCTTCATTACTAAAATTAAATTTAGGAATTTCTGAGTTTCCTAAGGCTCAACTTAATTATGAATATATTCCGTTTAAAGGAAAACGTGCTGGTTTATATCTAGATCTTTATTTAAACAGAACAAAAATGCCTAATGTTGTAAGAGACCAAAATAATAATAGCTATACATTAGGGTTTTTCTATTCTAATAATTTTAATGTAAAACTGGGGAGTAGAATCCGCCTTTGGAAATATGGAACAGTTGATCTTTCTGTTGGAAGAAATTATTATGGGGTTTCATTCAAAGATGGAATGCAATATGTTTTTGAAATTAATAACTTAAAATATTCTGAATATTATACATTGGTAAATTTTAATATCAATAGTTTGGATAATCCCTTTTACCCTACAAAAGGAACTTATTTAAATACATACATGAAACAGGTTATTGGTGGAAAAATGAGTGATGCCCTTAGTTTAGTGTATCCCGAAGGTTTATCCAAATATAATATTTTAATGAAATTTGATTTTAGACAATACTTTAAAATTAAAAATTTTACTATTAATCCTGTTTTTAATGCCGGGTATTGTATTAAAACCCCATTTTTAAGCGAACGTTTTATTATTGGTGGAATGGAATTCCAAAACAAAATGAACGAAATTACGATGATGGGCTTAAAACAAGGTCATGTTTTAACCAATGGTTATGCTAAATTGGGACTTTCATTCCAATACAATTTTTTTAAAAACTTTTTTGTACATACCGGAGTTGAAGCGGTCACTTTTTTTAATCCCAATACGACAGTTCTCCCCGAAAGTATTGAATCTCTCTTTCTTATGTCGGGCTGGCACGTGGGGATAGGTGCTACTACCCCCATCGGTCCCATCCGAATTATTTATGGTCATCTGTTTGATTCTCAGGAAGAATCCTGGACAATCAATTTAGGTATCCCATTTTAAATTTTTTGGCCAATATAAAAAACATAGCCATAATATGATTTGTATTTTTGATACAAGTCATACTCATGCTTTTCATTGGCAGCCAATGCCTCAGCTGTTGGGTTTCCTTTATGTTTTGAAAGAAATATGGCTCTTGCTTCTTTTTGTAATTCATAAAAGTTTTCAACCCAACAATTTTCAGGCAAAATGAAAGTAGCAACTGGAATATACCCTGCATCTTCCATTTGGTGAATTTTATTTGATATCGTATCAATTTCAGGATAAGCGTCTTTCCAAAATTGATCAATCTCTTCAGGGCGCTCATTCGTAAACCAGGATGCTTCAGTTACGGCAATAAATCCCCCTTTTTTGAGAAATTTTCGCCATTCCTGAATCCCTTTTTGAAATCCAATGTTGTAAATGGCTCCTTCTGACCATAACAAATCAAACTCCTCTTCCTGAAATGGAAGCGCTTCCATATTGCCGACCATTCCCTTTAACTGATCTTCGAGACCCAAATCTTTACTGTTTTGGTTCAGAATATCAATAAACTTTTGAAATAGATCAATGGCGATCACTTTGGAAGGGATATTCTGAGTTAAAACAATGGTTTGTTTTCCTGTTCCGCAACCAATATCTGCCACTTTCGATTCCGCTGTTTAGGGTTTAATGAACCTTAATGCTTTAAGAGTCATGTCATCACTACCGGGGCCCTGACGTTCCATTGTTGAAAAATAGTCGCAGATCATGTTGATATCAAAATTGTGAATGGATGATTGTTCTTGTGTTGAATGATTATTTTCGTTATTCATTGTTGTATTTTTTTGTTTTTGAAACACAAAGTTTTAATGTATTTCGAATTAAAATTAAAATAAAATGTAAAAAAGCCAATATGATTATATCGACTTAAAATGTTCAAAAAACCTTAGAAAATTGATTCTTAGGTTTTTATTTTACAATATCCAGACTAGTATTAAACATCCAAAGGTTTTAGACCGCAAAGATACAAAAAAAAATGTGCTAATATGCTAATGTGCTAATTAGTCTTTTGTCATTAGTCCTTTGTCATTAGTCTTTTGTCATTTGTCCCTTAAAATGACAAAAAATGGGATCTTCACAACCTGGCTTCCGTAAATGGAAAGCGCCACCCTGACAATCTTTAAATCCATCACAATCTTTACATATACCCTGTTTCATCCAGTTTCTGTTTCGATATTGATCAAATTTTTGGTTCCACACTTCCATAAAATGGTCTTTGTATATATTCCCCTGTACAAATCTGCGGTCAATATTAGGGCAAGCACCGATTGAACCATCAATGAGTACTGATCCAATGTGGATTCCGGCACGACAAAAGAAAAAACCATCTCTTATTTTTCCATCCAAAGGTCCGGCCCATGCTTCACAACTAAAATTGATTTCCATCACAGATTCTTTCTTTTTTTGAATAATAAAATTCCAAAGCTGGTTGATCTGCTCTCCGGTTAGTTGTAATTCCGGGTTATCTTTAGCTCTTCCGATAGGTGCAATAGTAAATAAACGCCATGCTTTTAATCCTTCTTCTTTAAAAAATTTAAATAATGACTCTAAGTGGTTGATATTTTTTTGATTAACACAAGTTACCACATCAAAATTCAACCGTTTTTCTCTATTCATCAATCTCATGGCTTCTACTGCTTTGTTAAAGCTTAAAGGATTATTTCTCAGCCAGTTGTGCTGATCTTCCAATCCATCAATACTTAATGTTGCAGCACCCATTCCGGCATTCATTAACGCAACATGCTTTTCAGTAGTATAATAAAAGCCATTGGTTACAATACTCCATCGAAAACCCCTTTTTCTGATTTCATATCCACATTGTTCAATGTCAGGCCTCAACAATGGTTCTCCACCTGTAAGATTCACAATGATTTGCTCGTGACGAACACTATTGATGTCATCCAGTACTTTTAAAAAATCTTCCAATGGCATATCAGGAAAGGAACTATCATGTAAACAATCACTTCCACAATGCAAACAATTCAAATTACACCTTTGGGTGCATTCCCAAAAGAGGTATCTTAAATTATGAATTTGGGATTCCTCTTTGATAAAAGCCCTAATGAGTTTTCTTTTTACAAATCTCACTTTGGTTCTAAAGCAATTGGAATGTTTATATAAGGAGAACTATACTGAATCGTTGTATCTAATGGAAAAAAATGTCCATTTTCCAGCGAATCTACATCTGAGAATTGGAGTACAATATCAGAATGATTATTGTATTGATACATATAAAATCTACCCAAACTATCAGTATAAGTATATTGTAACGTTCCTCCTAACTGAACTTTAATCCCAAAAATAGGTAACCCGTTTGTTTTATCTACTACAGTTCCCTCAATTTGAATATCTTGCTCAAAATCTTGTGGAGTTCCATAGCAGGCCTGAAATACAAAAAGAACTGCAGTTAAGGAGAATGTCTGTAAAAAAAATCGGAGGAGTTTGTTTTTAAAAGTCATTAGCGTATTGAATATTAATTGTTATTATACAAAATAGAAACACCAATTTTGATTCCAAATGTTCCATTATGGATATTTAATGGTGAAGGATCATTGTCATAAGTATTCGGATTCAAAACTTCGTTGACACCCGTCATATCGCTATCAAAAATATGACTTAATGGAAATTGATAATAGGGTTGAATATAAATCCCTGGATTTTTTATGCATATTTTCATAAAAACACCCATTGTGAAAATCAAATCATCATAAGGATTTATTTGATAATATTTTTCAGATTTAATCGTCTCTTTTTCTCCGACTCTTGATTTAATAGATAGTTTCCCAATATTCATACTGGCTCCGAAATAAAACCCTCCCTTATTTGGATCTGCCGAACAAAAACCAAAATTCATATCGAAAACGTGGGAACTAACTTTCAAATCTCGTCTCATTATTACTCCTGAAACCGGACCTTCAGCAAATCTACGTTGAATGCCAGCCGTATAGCCAAAATCAACAAATATAATGTCCACAACACCACCCATGGTAAATGTAAAACCATCCAGATAATTTATTTCTTTCATGGGCTCAGTTAGGTAAGTTCTGGTGTTGTTGTACCTTTGAATCACAAAATTTAATTGCTCTAAACCTGTTGGAAATCCAGCATTGTATCCTAATGTGTAGTAAAATTGACCTTTGAGTTCAGAATGGAATAAACAAGAAAAGAGCAAAATCGAAATAGAAACTTTAATAAAACTTTTCATATGGGTTTAATTGACGGACAAAGATAAAAAAATATTAATTTAAAAACATACAATTTTATAATTATTTAAAAAAATTGTCAAATTTTATAAATATTAACATTCTATCAATGTTTTAAGAATATTTATATTTGAATTTTTATATTTTTGCACTCCTAAAAAACCAAAAACACCGATGTTAAAAAAATTAATTTTATTTTTTGTATTATTTTTATTTACAGCTGTTTCTGTTCCATCTAAAGCGCAAAATAATATTGGCCTTCAATTTTTCGGATTAGCCATTCATCCAAAAGGGGATCCTTTGAATGCTCATCTTATGCCTTTTAAGTTGGATAAAAATGCCTATTTTGTGGTTAATTTTGGAGTAGTTGCCTCTTATGACCATTTTGTTTATAAGGATATTTTATCTATTAAAGTGGCTCAAACGTTTTTCGCAGATTGTGCAACTCGCTTTGCAGGTGTTACCCATATTGGATTTCGCGTTAAAATTTTTAGAATCGGGAAACATCTTTTGCAATTGGGAATTGGCCCAACATTTATGTTTAGAAAAAACTGGTATGATTTGGAGGGTTATGTACAAACACACCCAATCAATGGGGAACCGGAGGATAAATACCAAACTAAATTTATCTGGTATGGGGGAGAAATTGAATATAAATATGCAATAAATGAGAATTTTGATATTTCAGCCGGATTTATTCCCCACTACAATATCGTTATGAGTACCTATCTTGGATTGAATTATAAATTTAACAAATAATTTGTTTTTAAATATTAGGATTTCTAATTTTTTTAAATTAATTTTGCCTTTCATTATTAAAAACCATTTAAAGGCATTATGAACAAGTTATCCATTTTTAAAAAACAAATCCTCATTTGGATCTTTATTTGCTTTTCTATCAATCAGGTCGCCCAGTCCCAAACCCCCGCTTTAGTCGGCTATTGGCACAACTGGAGTACAACTGATGCTCCATTTATTCCCTTAAACAATATTGATACAACCTATAATGTCATTGTTGTGAGTTTTGCGGTACCAACATCATATACCGATATGACCATGGTTTTTGTTCCCGAACAATATACAACAGCTAACTTTATTACTCATATTCAACAACTTCAAAATAGTGGTAAAAAAGTATTACTCAGCATTGGCGGGGCAACAGGCGTTATCAATTTAACCGATAATATTCAAAAACAAAATTTTATCAATTCTCTGAATACCCTTATTGACACTTATGGGTTCGATGGTTTGGATATCGATATTGAACATGGAGATTGTATTACAGCATCGGGAACTATTGCAGCACCTACTGCTCCCGGGACATTAAACTTAATCAGTGCCATCCAGTCGATCATGACCACTTTTGAACAAAATCATGGTCATAAAATGTGGTTGACCATGGCTCCTGAAACCGCTTATGTGCAAGGTGGAATGTCCGGTTACGGTTCTATCTGGGGTGGTTATCTTCCTCTGATTCACGCTCTTCGAAATGAACTCGATATTGTTTCTGTGCAGTTGTACAATAGTGGAACAATCTATGGTTTAGATGGCAATATTTATACACAAGGAACAGCAGATTTTATTGTTGCCCTTACTGAAGCTACCATCAGAGGATTTAATACAGCCGGTGGATTTTTTGATGGATTACCAGCTTCAAAAGTAACTGTTGGCTTACCAGCCTGTGTTACTGCAGCCGGAGGTGGTTTTACCGATACTGCTGATGTTGCCGCCGCCATTAGATATTTAAAGGGAGAAGGATCTAAACCTGGTTCCTACACTTTGATAAATCCTGATGGATATCCCGATTTAAGAGGTATGATGACCTGGAGTATCAACTGGGATGCCGTAAATTGCTGCGGAGCCTACACTTTTGCTCAAAACTACAGAAATCTGTTCCTTTCGTCAGTTATAAACAATATCAATGAAAATCATAAAATCTATTCATATTATATATGTCCAAATCCTGCAAATGATTACCTGAAAATTGTATCTAACAATGAACTTATTGATTTCAAATGGATTGCAATTACAGATTTGAATGGGAAAATGGTGTTTTCAAAATTTATGGAACTTAATGAACCTATAAATATAGATGATTTGAATAACGGTATTTATTTTCTATCAATTGATCAAAAGATCAATCTTAAATTCATCGTTCAACACTAATCAATAAAATTTTTAGGGTTGTCCTAAATTGCTAATTTGAAACCATTCTTTTAAAATAGCAAGATTGGAAAAGAAATATTCCTATTTTGTTTCTACTTTTGCCATCAAATATTAAATCAATGACAATAGGTAGAGAGGACACCAAAAAAATTTACTACGAACGTATCAACAAAGTGATCGGTTATATCAATCTTCATCTGGGAGATGATCTGGATATGAAACAATTGGCGAAAATTGGCAATTATTCTGACTTCCATTTTCAAAGAATCATGCGTGCCTATTTGGGGGAACCTCTCGGTACTTACATTATCAGAATCCGTTTGGAAAGCAGTGCTCAACTATTACGACTCACTTCGATGCCCGTACAGGAAATTGCACTGAAAGTGGGCTATGAAAATCCTACCTCTTTTAACAAAGCTTTTAAGAAAAGATTTAATATTTCTCCATTAGAGTTTCGCGAGACCATTAATATTAATTATCAACACATTAAAAGTAAACAAATTATGATTATTTCAGATCAAATATCAGCACAACCCAAAATTAAAAATGTGGATCCCATCACAGTCATTTTTGCTCAAGCTATTGGGCCTTATGGCGAAAGTGCTACAAAGGCATGGGAGATGGTTTGCAAATATGCTGCAGACAAAAAACTTTTTGGATTTAAAACCCAGTTTATTGGGATTAGTCACGATGACCCAACCATCACGGATGAAGCCAGGTTACGTTATGATGCCTGTATTGCCATCCGTAAAGAGGTAAAACCTGAGGGTGAAATTGGTGTAAAAACGATACCCGGAGGTAAATATGCTATTTTCAGACATAAAGGAAGTTACGAAAAATTCACTGATTCCTATAGCTATATTTTTGGACAATGGATGCCTGAAAGTGGATATGAACCCGATGATCGCCCAGGGTTAGAGATCTATATCAACGATCCCGAAAAAACCAAACCGGAAAAACTCCAAACAGATATTTATATTCCGATTAAATAGGCGAAGGAGAATTAGCAAATTAGCAAATTTGTGAATTAGCAAATTAATGGGATAGAGTGTTTTCTCAGCGTTTTTAGCGTTCTCATCGTGAGATTTTGGTGAAAGTTTCTCAGCGCTCCCTGCGTTCTCAGCGTGAGATTTTGGTGAAAGTTTCTCAGCGCTCCCTGCGTTCTCAGCGTGAGATTTTGGTGAAAGTTT
>JACCEE010923921.1_pt1 | contig 18590 bp, 20 predicted proteins | sample 7449931 | NCBI WGS metagenome assembly JACCEE01 (sample SAMN15323457, study PRJNA562643) | freshwater metagenome | isolation source: river surface water | place: USA:Blue River Watershed | collected 2017-08-19 | reverse complement strand
AGATTTTGAAAACTTCATTAGTTATGTAATAAAAAATATTCACCACGAAGAAGGAGGAACTCCTAAAATTTTTAGCGAAAAAGAATATATTTATTTATGGCTAGAGTTGAACACAATATTATATTTACTAAATAGATACAGTAAATAGTTCAATATTTAATACTTGTAGCACGAGAAGTCAATACATTATATTAAAAATATAAGAATAGTTACTATAATAATTATTGGGATAATTAAATAAATAAAATAATTAACAAAAGCCCCATTTTTCTTTCCAGTCTTTATATCTTCCCTAACCTCATTTGCTATACCAGCTAAAACATTAGGATCATCTACATTTTTACCTAAAGACTGAGCCTCAGCTATTTTTTTATCAGCAACATCAGCCCTTTCTTTAATCCAGCGAAAATTTTCAATCTCGTAATTACCAGCCCAAAAATCTAAGCCAAAGTCAGCTCTTGTGTATCTACCGTTTAATGCATTCGGTCGAGATACAACGTCAGCTATTGTAATTTTTAAATTATTACCTTGAAGTTTGTAATCTAAATTTGATATTGCCATATTTTTTTATATGTATATTATATCACATTTTACCAATTCCATAGGCGCACAAGAAGGGCCAAAATGGTATACTAAATTAATTAAAAATAGCATTATGGGATAAGGAACCTAATAGGTTCTATCTCTAAAACGTTCACAAAAGCGGATTTTAAAAAGACTGGACTACTCCAGTATTTTTCGCTTTTGTGAAAGCGCAGATATAATTTTTCAGTAGAAAAATTACCGAGCTGGGGTCGCGAGTACTTACGCAAAATTTGAGTAATCGAAAAATTTTACTTAGTAACTTGTGAGCACATAACACATTGAACCTATAAGGTTTGATAAATTTATCTATAGCAAGAACTGTCCTTGCTATAAAATCTTTATCTAACTTTTTGCAAACAATAAACATACTATTAGAATAATTTTTAAGATGTTATAATTTTTAAATGAATACAAAAAATAAACAAACCCCAGTAGAGTTTTCTGAACAATTAATTAAAGGTAAAATAGCAGAACTTATTTTTTCTCAAATGCTCAGAAATAGTAATAAATTTACCGTCATACCATTTGGATATGAAAATACTTTCCCTGAAATAGCACAGTATGCATATATGGCAAATGATCTTCAGGTTTTAGACACAATAAGAAGTGCCCCAGATTTTGCTCTTGTATCCCACGATAAAAGAGAGGTGTATTTAATTGAGGTTAAATATAGATCGTCTATAGACAACAATCAAATTAAAGAAATAGCTGAAAAAATACAAAATAGATGGAAATCAGTTCAACTTTTTATTGCAACACCTACAGGTTTTTATTTTGGCAACTGCAATGATATTATTTTATCTGATGGAATAATTCCCAGCCTAGATACTATCTGGGTTCCTGAAAATGATCAGAAAGAATATATAAAACTTTTAAATGAATTTATCACAAAACCAAATAAATTATAAAATTCTCCACCAGTCCGACTGGTGGAGAATTTTTCTATTTGACAAAAATATGAATCTTTAAAACATAAGAAATATTATGGAAACAAAAAAGCTTATTCAACGATTGATCCCTACTCCAAACTAAGCCAAAGAGCAAAAAAGATAATACTAGATGCAGAAAAAGTGCACAAGCTCTATCTAGGGGACCTCATAAAAGAATACGGAATACTTTTCACTCTCCGCTTGTTGAAACTCTCAACAAAATGTAAAAAACATCGACAAGAAACCAAAATGGTCGAAATGTTTTGGCCAGAAAAAGTTAAAAAGTCCGCTAAAGAAGAAGACAAAAATCTTTTCGAAAAAAAATTCGACGAGTACATAAGAAAAGTCGAAGAAGCGGGGTTTTCGCTGTGTAGAAAATACGAACCTTTCATAGATGAAGACACTGGGGAAAACTACATAATCAAAAGACACTACATTTATTTCTTAAAAAAATGCTGATAATATGGAGTTAAGGTCAAAAAAAAGAATCACAGTTCCATTTATCCTCTTTGCATGGTGGATTGCTACCTATTTTTGGGAAATTGTAATCCTAGAATGGTTCAGAGATGTATCAAGGAGAATAAGTAAGTAACACATAGGGTGTTTTGCGAAGCAAAACACCCTATTTTTTATAATCAAATTTTATTATATAATCAGAAGTATGAATAAAAAAATTTTATATATATCTATAGCTTTTATTGTTTTAATAATTGTTAGTTTTTGGTTTTTGAAAGATATTAATTTTGAACAAAAAAATGAACAAAAAATATTAGAAGACACATATACCCTGTCCAAAGAATATATAACTCTAAGATATGAAACAAGTAATCTCTTTCTAGAAGCAAAAAACTATAAATACGAGGACTGGGACAAAAATATAACAGAAAAAATAGAAGAATGGAAAAATTTCGACGAAAAAGTTTATCTTCTAGAAAAAAATGCTGAGAAATTTGCAAACAAAGAAATAAGCATCTCACCAAGAGTAAAAAAAGCTCTAGCGTATGACAAATATGAAGCTACAAAAATTTTCGATAAAGCCCCCGCTGGTAAAAAAATAGCAACACTTGCAAGGCACTTAGGAGTAGATGCAAAAATGGCACAGAAAGTACTAGAGCAAGAACAAAACATGATGTCTGCTGAAGCTTGGAACGAAGAAGGAGATTTAAATAGAAAAGTAGAAGTAGGTGCAACAATAATAAAAGATACATCAAAAGTTGTTGGTTTTGTTGGTGGAATAGTTGTTACAGGGGGTACCTCTGCCTTACTAACTAGTAGTGTCTTAGCCAAAGCAACAGTGGTGGTTAGTGGAGCAGATATGATACTTGAAATCACAGAAGATGGAGCAAATATCGCATTGGGAGACAATAATAAGATATCAGCTATAGCCTCTGATGCAAGAAAAATTACAGAACCTGTCGCAACAATATTAACAATAAATGAAATACCAAATAATTTAAAAAATAAATTTGAAAAATTCCAAGCAGTCATGGTTGGAGCTGAGCAATTAAAAGGTTCTGCTCAAGACGGAAAAATAATAGGAATATCTCTACCTGCATCTTCCAAAAATAAAGAAGAAAAAATAGAAATATCAAACATAGATGAAAAAGAAATAAATACTTGGATTAAAGACCAAGGAATAAAAGAAACATCGAAATTAACACAAGAAGAAATAGAAAAAATATTAAATGTAAATAATACTACAATAGAAGAAACAGAAGAAGAAAATATAGACAAAGAAGAAATAAAAGATGAAGAAGCCAATACAATATCCGGTAAAAAGATAAACTTAAAAATGAAAGCCGTGCCACCTGTAAATGATTGGCAGGCTACCATAAAGATAGATTTATTTTCTAATGCACCTATTGAAATAGCCGATGGAGAATTTTATTCCGAATATAAAAATAATTATACGATAGGCTCTTTTGTAGGAGTTGGTAGCATCAAAATAAAAGGTACTTATAATGAAAAAACAAGAGAATTAAAAGGGACGCATTACAGAATATATGAAGGTACATATAAAGGAGAACCTAGAACCCTAATTTACTCAGGAAATTTTAACCACAAAATAGAAAATAACCAGAAAGAAACAAAAATAAATTTCAATGGAAAAATTGAAGAAACAAGACTAGATGGCAAAGGCAAACCATATACAACAAATAACGAAGGAGGAACTTCAATAACCTACGAAATAACAAATAAATAAAACTTGACTTTTTATAAATTGTTAAAGAAGACGATGTTTGGGAAATTTCTGGTGTCTTTAATATGTCTAAAGAATATACAGATTATCCTACACAAAAACCTGTTGCTTTGCTTGAAAAAATTATCTCTACTTGCTCAAATGAAGGAGATTTAGTTTTAGATTGCTTTATGGGTTCTGGAACAACTATGGTTTCTGCTCAAAAACTCAATCGTAGATGGATAGGATGTGACATCAACAAAGGTGCGATAATCACAACTACAGAGCGTTTGAATAATATAATCAAAGAGCAAGGAAATAAAACAGCATTCAAGGTTCTCAACGTAAACCATTACGAAGTATTTACAAATGAAATCCAAGCAAAACAATTACTCATAGAAACATACAAAATAGAAGAGCTCTCTCGTGGTGATTTTGATGGTACTTTGGGTACTGATTATGTAAAAATAATTTCTCCAAACCGTGTACTTGGAAAGATGGATATTTCGCTTGTTATAGAAGGTATAAAGAAAAACAAAGACCTGTTTATCGTCAAAAAAGTATCCAAACAAAAAGAAGCTACTTTTGAAAATAAAGTGATTGTTATCTGTAGTGGTGCGGAGCTTGAAAATGAAAAACGTTTATCTATGGCAGAACGTGTGCGACTATTTGATTATAGACAAGCTCTTGAGCATATTGTGATTGATGTGAACTACGGAGAAGGTCAAAATAAAGGTAGTGATATTTCTTTCAATGCAGAGATATTCGCTCATAAGGAAAAGAAAAACGAACTTGTAGAAACAATCAATGAATATACTTATGAGAAAAAAGGTACGTACACTGTAGCTGTCAAAATAGTCGATGTGCTTGGTGAAGAATACTTTGAGACTAAAGAAATAACTATCAAATAATTGTATGCAACCATTTGTACAAGAATTACAAAAATTAGTTAGAGCGTGGCGTGAAGATGGGGATGAAGGTGTATATCCAGAAACACAAAACATTCTTACTCATATCAAAAGCAATAACTTTCTTCACGAACCACAACGTGAAGCTTTTGAGACGTATATATATCTCAAAGAAATACAAAACAACAAGTCGGTTCCACAAATTGTTTCAGTGATGGCAAAAGATAACAAAGAACTACTTCGAGCTCTTGGTTTTACAGCTGACATAATAGAACTTTTTGATGACCTTGCAGAAGATAAAAAGGTGGACCGTATTGAAAAGAAACTTTCTGAACTTGGATTTGCAGAATATGGTTATGCAAACTATGTGTTGGCTCTTACTATGGGTGCGGGTAAAACTATTTTAATGGGAGTACTGATGATGTATGAGTTTATTATTTCATACAAGCACGATACTGATACACGATTTGCAAAAAACATTCTACTCTTTGGTCCTGCTGATACAGGTATCATTGAAGTACTCAAAGAAGTAAAAAACTTTGATTACGGTTCTGTTATACCTCGTGAATACGATGACATATTGCTCAATATCAAGTACTGGTATTTAGAAAAGCCAGAAACCCCCTTGAACCCTATTGGTAATTACAATGTCATAGTTACAAACTCCTCGAAAATTATCATCAGAAATTGGAAGGATACACACAAAGGAAATACTCTCTTTGATTTGCGTAAAGACCCTGTAAACAAGCGTTTAAGAGCCCTACAAGGGCTTGAGAGCCTTGCTGTGTTTGTAGATGAAGCTCATCACTCATATGGCGATGATGTGTCTGAAAAGCTCAATCAATCACGTCTTACAATTGCCCACCTTGCAGAGCAAACTAACGTCATAACTGTGGCAAACTTCACAGGTACACCGTATGTAAAAAATGTGATGCTCTCTGATACTGTTTATACTTTTGGTCTTCAGCAAGGTATGGAAAAAGGCATTTTGAAACTTGTGGAAATTACTAATCACGGCAGAACCGATGATGTGCAATCCGAAGACTTTGTGAATACGGTAATAGATACATTTTGGAAAAAATATGGTGACAATCGGATAGAGGGCAGACTTCCAAAGATTGCTTTTTATACTACAGATATAACAATGTTAGAGAAACTTGAAACCAATCTTGATAAAGCACTCCGAAAGCATAAGATTGACCTTTCAAAAAAACTCGTCTGGCACTCTACATTTACAGGAGATAAAAAGAAGGATGCTGACTATGAGTTCAATCGTTTAGATACACCAGAAAGTGAAAAGCAATTTGTGTTGCTTGTAAATAAAGGAACAGAAGGATGGAACTGTAAGTCACTCGTAGCTGTTGCGTTATATAAAAACTCAACAAGTAATAACTTTGTACTTCAATCAACTTGTCGCTGTCTCCGTCGTATTGGAGACAATAGCACCAAAGCTCACATTTTCCTTTCAGATGAAAACTATCAAGTTCTTGACCGAGAGCTCAAGAGTAATTTTAGTACGAGTATTTCATCTCTTACGGGTAAACAACAAGCTGAGGTTCAAGTGGACCTTATTGTTGAGAAAAGACATACTGTCAAAATAAAAAGAAAACTAACAGAAATACTTTCATCACAAAAAGTAGCCCCTGAAAAGATTGTTATAGACCTCAAAAAGGTCCCTGAGAAAAAACTTATACCTATTATTCAAGGGAGAGAAATAACACTAAATGATGAGGGTAAAGCTGTATATAATGACCCTGTTGCAAGAACTTCAGAGGATACTCAAGAAGAGGTCCGAGTGTTTGGATATTATGATGTAATAGCTCTTATTCAGAATAAAACACATTTCTCATACGCCGAAATCAATAAGGTTTTAGAAGCAAACAGTATCACCAAAGACAAACTAACCAAGGCTGTAGAAAAGAATTATTTATCTATTTATAGTATTGCGGACCAGATACTTTCTCAATCAATCAAATATACAAAGGAAGTCACTGAAATAGAGCAAGAAGTAGAACTAACAAAAGCATTTCCTTTCAAGATTACCGTCAAAAAAGACTTACACGAAACAGATGAGCAAGCGTTTTCTCGTAGTTTGGTAGTATCCCGTGAACAAGAAGATGCTGAAGGGAGAATGTCTCGTCTTGGTTTTCATATCAATCCATATAACTTTGATAGTACAGATGAGCTTGAAATGTTTCGTTATTTACGAGCAAACCTGAAAGATGGTGAACTTGTGAACGATGTGTATTTTACAGGTGGTGTTACTAACGAAAAACACAATGAGTTTTATTTCGAGTATCAAAAGAACCTTACTGACGGGGACCGTATTTCAAAATACTTCCCAGACTTCTTGATTGAAACATCTTTTGGGAGACATCTAGTGCTAGAAGTAAAAGGTGCTGATGAAGAATTGACTTATAAGTCAGAAAAAGAAAAATATAATAATGGTACTCTCAAAAAAGATGATATTACCAGTGACCCTTTAATGAAAGAAATTGGTTTTCAAGAGTTTCAAAAACTTAACAAAAACTTTGAATATCACATCACCTTCAAAGGAAGGATGCTTCCAGAACAGCAATCTATAATACAAAAAAGAAGCATTGAAATAAAATGGAAGAACCTAATAAAACCTTACCTTGGACCAAAGAAGAAACAGATAGAGTTGTAGCTGTTTTTGAACTGCTTATCAGTATGGACAAGAAACAAAATCCAGAAAATTACAGGAAACCAAGCAATAGTACTACCTTACCATTAGAAAACTGAGATTTTCTATAGCTAGACCAATATAACTTCTTTGTTTGGTGAGTTCTGAAAGCCACGCAATGGGTTCACATTCAGAGACATCATCAAAAAATATACAAATTATTATGAGTATTAAAATTTTACAAATAAAAAGATGGAATAAAACTCAAAAAGAACTGCTAAAATTTCTAGAGAACACGGAGCCTGTTACGGGCAGTGTTATACGTGAATGGATTGCAAATTGCATAGTTCATTTTACAGAAGTAAATGTTCCACAAAATATTGTGGCATATTTTTTGACAAAAATGGAACATGCTAGTGTGAAAGAGAAAAAAGTATCAAATGTTGTTTTGCCAGTTGATCAAATCTATATAGAAGAGGAAGAAGAAAGTTTTATTGGTCCTTTTAAATTTGTTGGTAATGGTTACATAATTAATTCAGGTAATAGATTAACTGGTAAATCAGGAGGTAAGGTTAAAATGACCCCAATCTTAGTGGCATTTAAAGTTGCACAAAATCTTATTAATACATATAAAGATCAAAATAATATTGTTCCTAAAATTTTAATCACGGAACTAGAAAAATACACTGAGACAAAGGGTCTTTCTTTGTCTCTTAGCGCAATACAAGTTGCTTTTGATAAAAATGACGTAGATTCAATGCTAACACCGATTATTACATCAACAGACTTAATATTAGGACAAATACCAGAATTAAGTAAGGAAAAAAATTTAAAGCCTAAAATTCAGATAGCTCATGATACTAAAATTTTTTATGAAAAATACTCAATGGACCCTGAAATTTTGTGGTCAATAAATAATTCACGCATTATAAGAAATTATAATATTCATAAACCTATAAAAACAAACGGTACTACTTCTTACGAGGCGGTAGGTTATACACATTTACTTTGTCTATTAATTTCATCGATACTTAGCTCTGGTGAATTAACTCTAACAAAAGAATAAACGCACGAGAAGGGTTAAAATGTTTTAGTAAAAGTATTAAAAACAACCTTACTGGGTAATGACTCTGATTAGTTCTGTCCCGAAAGGGCTTATTGGTTTAAAAAAGGCTCTGATTCTATCATCAGAGCCTTTTTTATTATCTTATATATTCCTACGCCGCCTTCCCTCTACTCTCCTCATCCATAATTCTAATCAAAACCTTAGCAGCTTCTTCATATCTTTCTTTTTCATCGGTAAGTATCAATTCTCTTATAAAACCATTGCTAACATCATCAATAATCTTACTTACCAACACACTATATTTTTCTGCCCAACTATTTTGTTCTTCATGAGTAGAATTCTCTCCGAGCATCATCTTCATAAGGACAAGTTGAAAATGTAATCTATTTTTCAAAGGAATCCTCTCAAAATTCTCAACTTTTATTTCTTCGGTCATTATATTTTATTTATACCATTAAAATAAATCTCACCTTCTTTTAGAATTTTAATAAGTTTATATTTTCCTTTTGTGTAATTCTTACCATTTTCTTTATAGTGTGTAGCTTCTAAGATAATTATACTTGCCTTTGGTTTAGAAAGATTACCCATACCTTTAGTTTCTAAAAGTGGTAGTTCTCCTTCAAGCCAATAACAACGCTGACCTTCTTTTAGAAATTCATACACAGCACCTTCTTCAATATTTTCTGGAATACATTCTTCTATTTTCCTATTACCATTTTTATATTCAGAAATATCTCGAAGTGCTAAGTCTGGATTGAATTCAACTTGTATACCCATATTGTTTTTATAATACAATATTTATATAAAATATACTATAAACAGTCTTTGACTTTTATATCTTTATCATCTAGTATTACCGTGGAAATACAGGTAAAGTGCTTGTATAAGAAAGGAGCTAAGTATGAGTCATTTAACATTCGCCAAGTTCATGCTAAAAAGGCGTTTGGTCTTGGTTGACCCAGAAGGCAAAGGTGTTCCATGCAAGGATATCAAAGATCTTGATGAATACCTCAAACGGAGAAAAAACATCGATCTTTCCGATGTTCATTTCTCAAAAGATCAGAAGGTTGTGATCAAAAAACGCCATCTGAACTTCCTTATAATCGTCGGTGCAACTCTCGAAGGCGGGATCGAGATCAACGACGTCATCGTCGAAAGAGGTATTGTTATCACTAGACAGACACAGATCAGCGGTCCGATCAAGATCAATGCGGAGTGCCCGTCTGTGTTCACAGAACTTGCGTTTGACGAGAAAAGAAAAGTTTCAATTTCAATCGAATAACAAACCGCCACCCTCATGTAAGAGGGTGGCGTTATTTTTTATAAAAAATGTGCTAGAATTCACAAACAGAGGTTCTCTTCTAGAAAGGAGTAAAAATGCACAAAGAGTTTCCAATAGCAATAATTATTTGTCCAATTCTTTGGACAATAGTTTGTGGTTTATATGCTCACATTCTTTTTTTCTTAAAAAACAAAAGGATTGAAAAATATAAAATATACGCAAATATATTATTGTTTTCACTTTTAATATCAATCCTGTATCTCGCATATAATATATCAAAAAAATAAACCCCATTTTCTACAAGATTATGGGGTTTTATTTTTTTTGACAAAAGACTTATTTTAGTTTATTGTATTATATGGAAGTACTAGCACTGTGCCAGTACACAAAAAAAAGGAGTTCGAAATGAGTTTTCGTGATTTTTTACTCGAAAAATACCCCAAAAAAATAACAGCCGAATCAGACGAACCGATTTCGTGTCCCAATATCCAAGACTTCTTGGACTATATCAAAGATACGAATATACCTGATATCTCTGGAATTGACTTTCCTGAGGATCAAGAAATCGTCGTCGAGAGTCGCGTGTTTGCATTATTCACCGCTGAGAATGTCAACTACAATGGCGGTATTACACTCAGATTTGTGACTGTAATGGGAGACATTTCTTTTGGAGGCAGTTGGGTTGAAAAAACCTTTTGTCTTCAAAACATTAAGTGTACAAATCTCGTTCTACCGGAAAATGTTGAAAACAGTACAACAACACTGTCTGGTATCTCAGCCACTGGAACGGTCACTATTCCTGAACGTGCCTAACAAACAAAACCGCCCTTCGACAAGGCGGTTTTATCTTGGAAACAGAGGATTTTCGCAAAGCGAAAATTCTCTGTTCTTTATAAACTTTCTACTTTTAACTTTCCTACTTTTGTAACCACTCCTCCTCTTGCCTTACAAGTAAATCTTTTGATTTATGTGGTTCTGCCATTATTTCAAGCACAGCTTTTTCCATTCTCATAGACTGTGAACCTTTTATTAAAATAACATCATTTTTAAGAATAATTTCTTGTAAAAATTTTCCAGCATCTAAAGAAGATTCATATTGAAAAATATTCTTTTCATCCATTCCACTTGATAATGCTCCTTCCGCTATTTTTCTTGATCTTATACCAACAGTTATAAGTACATTCGCTACCTTTCCAACCAAACTACCAACTTCATAATGTTCTTCAGAAGAATATTTACCTAACTCTAACATATCACCTAGGACCGCTACCTTCTTACCAGAAGTCTTCACCTCACCAAGAGTCATCAAAGCTGACTTTACGGCCACCGGAGATGAATTATAAGTATCATCGATTATAACTGTTTCTTTTATGCCTTTTATAATTTTCATTCTTCCTTTTGGAGATTCATGATTCAACAATGCTTCACCCGATTTTACTAGATTTACCCCCTGAGAAAAACCAACGGCAATTGCCGATAATGAAGAGTAAATATTTTGTACACCCAGAGATCCTTTTATAACCACAGGAACACTGTCGTCTTTGTGATTTACTTTAAACGACATACCGTCGATTAAACCGTTGTCTAAATATTGAATATTAATATTCGTAGCGATCAAATCAGAGATACTATCTGTACCATAAATCAATGTTTTACACTTAACACTTTCTTTCATTCTCAAAGAATCCTCATCATCACCATTGATTATGAGTAAACCATCTCTTTTTAGAGATTCTACCAAATATCTCTTTTCTCTAATCACCTGATCTCTATTTTCAAAAAACTCTATATGTACTGGAACTTTTGCAAAAGCAGTAACAACAACCATGTCTGGTTTTAACCATTTTGTTATTTTTTTAATATCTCCTGGTCTGTCTGCACCAACTTCAAGTACTAACCAATCTGGATAATCAACCCTAAAAACAATTGGGAATAAACCAATTATAATATTTTTAATCCACAAGACTGGATTACTCCAAGCATTGTTACAACCAAGGATAGTCAAAGGGATTCCTATGTCACTATTAAAACTTTTTTCACTTTTTCTAATATAAAAAGATGAAGACATAACAGAAAAGATTGCGTCCTTAGCAGAAGTTTTTCCAACATTTCCAGTAACAGCAATTATCTTTGGTTTATATTTTTTTAATATGAGAATAGCCTCATATTGAATAATTGACGATATTATATTTTTCAAAATTGATTTCATATTTTTATACTAGCATATTTATTTTCTTTATGAACTTTATAAACTTTTAACTTTATTGGCTTCTATCTGGTGGTATTTCGTAATAATTTATCAAAAATTTAACTATATCAAAAAACGGTGTAGTCAAAGTTTTTGAAGCATAATCAATATTTTTAGGTTCTACTGTATATAGAAAAACAAGGAACCTTGGATTATATGCTGGGAAATAACCAAAGAATGAGTGCAGCCATTTATCAGGATAATAACCACCACCTTCATTTGAAGGTCTTGCTATTTGTGCAGTACCAGTCTTTGCAGCAACACTATAATTCTTAATCTTCATTGTTCCTCCAGCCAAAGCTTCATCTACAACTTTAGTTAGCATTCTAGATATTTCTTCCGAAGTTTCTTTTTTTAGAACCTGTCTTGCTTCATTAACATAAGAGATATCTTTTGATAAACCGACTTTATAGTCTATCTTTTTTACAACATGTGGAGTAATAAGTTTTCCACCATTTGCCAGTACTGATAAAGCTCTGACTGTTATGATAGGTGTCATCGAAATACCCTGACCAAAAGAAGCTGTAACATATTCAATTTTCTTTTTATTATTTAGGTTATCTAAAATATTATCTATATTACCAGAAGCTTCGCTTGGCAGATCTATACCGGTCTCGGACCCTATACCATATTTTTTAAAATATTCAGTAAAATTATTTTTACCCATCCTTTCCACAACAAAAGCAACTCCTGTGTTTAACGAGTTATTTAAAACGGATTGTATATCAACAACTCCTCTACCCTTTTTATCAAAATTATAAATAGTTCTACCATCGATCTCTAAGAAACCCTTATCATCATAAGTTGTCTTTGATGTGATATCACCAGTATCAAGTCCTGCTGCTACAGTAAGGGGTTTAATAATAGAACCCATCTCATAAGCACTACTTACTAATGGGTTTGCAAAGACACTTACATCTTTCTCATTTTTAAAATCATTCAAATTAAAATCTGGATAAACAGACATGGAATATATCTCACCAGTTTTAGGATCTATAACTATTGAACCCGTTATTTTCGAATCCCATTTTTTATTTACTTCTCTGACAATACCCTCAACATACCCCTGAACTTCTGGATCTATAGTTGTGACAATATCTCCCTCTCTTTCTTTATCTTTACCTATATTTTTGTTTATATTTGAAAAAATCTCTGCAAATGTATTTACATAAAGATTACCATTATTTCTTTTCAGAATATCCTCATAATATTTTTCTAAACCATACCTACCCTCTAAAGAGTCGCCATTATATCCAACTATACCTATCAATCTAGAAGCCATGTTATCACCAGGATAATATCTCCATTTTTCTTTCTCAACTATAATACCAGGTAAATCCAAATCTTTTATTCTCTTGATTTGTTCTTCGGTTAAATGTCTTCCTATTTCTTCGTAGGGATCATTCTTTTTAGAAATCTTTGAATAAAAATATGATGAATCTAGGTCAATTATCTTTGATAATTTTTCATAATATTGTTCAGTGTTAGTAGAAACTTCATTATTATTTAAAGCTAAAATATAACCAGATTTCAAAGTAGCAGCGGAAAATAAAATATCGTTTTTATCTTCAAAAAAAATAGAACCTCTATCAAAGGTATCAACCATTACACTGACGTACTGTCTATCTGCTCTTTCACTAAAAGCTCTGCCGTTAACTACCTGTAAAAAATATAGTCTGATAATTATCAGAAAAATAAAAGCTAAAAATAGACAAAAAACGACTCTGATTCTATTCTGGAAAAAATTAGTTTTCATTTATAGACAAAGATACCTTTTGATCTGAAACAGAATTTACAACATATTTAATATTCTCGTTTACAGTAAATCCTTTTGATAAAGCCAAATCAATCGTTACATTGTTTTTTAAATCCAAATATTTTGATTCTATGGAATTAACTTCTGAATTAAGTACTATGATATCCTTTTCTATTTTTTGTGTTGAAACCGCGTTTATTATAGTTTTATTTACCATAAAACCATAAGAAACTAATAAAAATATAAACACAGAGAAAAAAATCCAAAAAATACTCTTTTCTCTATATTCAATTCTATCTATTTGATTTTGTATTATTCTTGCTACCATTCTATTAAAATTTAAACTAATAATTTATTTTGACTTACTTTATTCTTTCTATAACCCTTAATTTTGCACTTCTCGATCTTGAATTTTCTTTTATTTCTTCATCGGTAGGAATTATCGGTTTTTTATTTATTAACCTACCCTCACTGCTTTTCACCTTATCTCTAAAAAAATTCTTTACTTCTCTATCTTCTATACTATGGAAAGAAATAATTGCCATTCTTCCACCAACATTTAACGATTCCCAGCCATCAAACAACCCTTGCTTTAATGCGCCTATCTCATCGTTTACGACTATCCTTAATGCTTGAAATGTCTTAGTGGCACAATTTATTTTTCCATTTCTGTAAGATGCTGGAACTGCGTTTCTGATTATCTGTACAAGTTCGTCTGTTGTCTCTATTGGTTTGTTTTCTCTATTTGCAACAATTGCTTTTGCTATTCTTCTAGAAAATCTTTCGTCTGAGTATGCATATATAACATCTGCCAAAGTTTCCTCATTCCAAGTATTTAAAATATTTTGAGCAGTTATGACATCTTTTTCTTTTGAGAAGGTCATAAGAAGTGGTTCATTATTTTTGAAAGTAAAACCTCTTCCAGAAGCATCTAGTTGGTCTGAAGAAAGACCGAGATCAAGAAGTATTCCATCTACACCCGAAACATTAAGATCAGATAAAACTTTTTTAATATTTCTATAATCAGACAAAACTAAATCATATTTACAATTTAATTTTGATAACTTTTCTTCGGCTCTTTCGATAGCATCTCTATCTCTGTCTGTAGAAATAACTCTGACCTTTCCAAAGAAATCAGAACAAACTTTTGAAGCATGTCCTGCACCACCCAAAGTTCCATCAAAATAAATAGAACCTGGTTTAAGGTTAAGATTTTCTATTGATTCGTTTAAAAGAACGGTCTTGTGCATCTTCTTTAAAGTGCTCCTGCTTGACCCAACTTCTCTGCTAATTGATCGGCCTGCTTCTCAACAACATTTTTGTAATCTCTCCAAGAATCTTCATTCCAAATTTCAACTCTATCTTGAACACCGACAACGGCTATCTTACTTTTCAAATTTGCTCTTGTAACCAAAAAATCTGGTAAAAGAATTCTTCCGATTGAATCTACCTCTACTTCTGTAGCTGAACCAAACATGTATCTATTAAAACTTCTATTGTCTGCTTGCAACATTGAAAATTCACCCAATTTTTCTGAAATCTTCTCCCATTGTTTTAAAGTAAAAACCCAAAGACAATTATCTAAACCTGCAGTAATGATAATTTTCTTACCCATCTCCTTTCTAAATTTAACAGGCAAAGAGACTCTCTTTTTATCATCTAGTGTATGTATGTATTCGCCAATAAGCATAATTGTTTTTTAGTGCTAAAAAGTTCTTATCCTAAATTAAATCTTTGATTTAATCGGACGAACAATTTTATCAAAATTGTTTTAGTCCCACTTCTTCCCACTTACTATATATTTTATAGCACTTAATCCCACAAATCAACAAAATCAAACAAAAAATGACACTAGTAAAATTTTCTCTAGTGTCATTTAATGGCTAATAATAAAGTCTATTTTATTGTTTAAAAAACAAAATATTTTTCTTTTTAGTTATCAACAGTTTTATAATAAAAAAAACACCATTAAGTTCAATGGTGTTTTTTTATTATTTATTTTTTAAAATTTTCTACAAATCTTTTGGTTTCATAAAAGGAAAATTCTGACACTCTCTGATCTGTTTATCTGAAAGAAAACTAAACAATCTTTCTGATAATCCAAAACCAAAAGTTGGTGGCATACCGTACTCAAGTGCTTCAACGAATTCACCGTCCATCATTTGAGCCTCTTCATCTCCTTCTGTTCTCAACTTTGCTTGTTCTGTAAATCTTCCCATCTGATCGATAGGATCATTTAATTCACTGAAACCCTTACCGAGCTCAGATCCAGCAATAATAACTTGAAATCTTTCTACAAGACTTTCGTTTTTCTCCATTCTCTTCGCTAAAGGCTCCATCATAACAGGAACATTTACAAGAAAACCAGGACCACCTATTTGTTTTCTACAATATTTCCAAAGAGTATCTATCGCTCTATTTAGGTTAAAACCTTTTCTGTCATATTCAACTTTTAATTCTCTAAGTTTATTTTCTATATCTGAAAGACTAGATTTCAAAATATTAATACCAGTCATTTTTTCTATTGTCTCAACATAGTCGTATCTTTTCCATTCACCTCCAAGATCTACATCAAAACCTCTGATTTTAAAATTCAAAGTTCCAAAAGTTTTTTCCGCAACAAATTTATACATCTCCTCTATAAACTTCATACCGAGATTATAGTCAGCATAAGCCCAATAAAATTCCATATGCATATAATCTTGCAAATGTTCAGCGTCTACTCCTTCATTTCTAAATACTTTACCAATTTCAAATACTTTAGGAAAACCAGCAACCATAAGTCTCTTGAGCCATAGTTCTGGAGAAATTCTTAAAAACACCTCCATATCGTAAGCATTGTAATGTGTTATAAAAGGCTTTGCTTCAGCACCACCAGCAGTATTTTCTAAAGTTGGAGTATCCACTTCCATAAAATTTCTCTTTGAAAGAAACTCTCTCATTGAGCTCCAAAAAATAGACTTTCTTAATAAAAGCTCTTTAACTTCTGGATTTGAAATAATATCAAGATACCTCTTTCTGAATCTTTCTTCTTCGTCTTGTAAACCATGCCACTTTTCTGGTAATGGTCTAAGACTTTTTGTAAGCATTTTCCAAGTTTCAACTTTTATGGTTTTTTCTCCCCTTTTTGTAATAAAAAGTTCTCCAAAAAATTCAACAAAATCTCCAATATCTACAGTATCGTGGAATAGATCAAAAACTTTTTCATCCATTTCATCTTTCTTCAACAAAGCTTGAAACAAACCTGTTCCGTCATTGAAATTTAAGAATATCAAACCACCTTGTCCTCTTATAGACATTATTCTACCAACAAGATGAATTTTTCCTTTCTTTAAAATTTCTTCAAAATCCTTAACAATATCTGAAATATAATAATCAATAGTAGAAGAAGCAGGATAAGGATTTATCCCCTTATCCTTAAGAATTTTTGCTTTTTCTATTCTAGTATTTCTAATTTCTTCTATTGAAGCCATTTTATTTAACTTCTATAACTTTATAAGACATAACCCCAGCTGGTGAAGTAAAAGAAAAAGAATCTCCTTTCTTTTTACCAAGAACAGCCCCACCTAATGGTGATCTATTAGAAATCTTTCCAGAATTCATATCTGATTCTGCTGAACCAACAATCATGAAAGTTCTCTTTGTGCCGTCATTTTTCTCTACAACAACTGTACTTCCAATCATAACGTGCTCACCGTGTCTGTCTTCAACTACTGAAGCATTTTTGAGTATCATATCTACTTTAGAAATTCTTTCTTCTATCGCAGCTTGTTGAGCTCTAGCCTCATGATATTCTGCATTTTCAGAAAGATCACCAAGACCTCTTGCATAGTCCAAAGCTTCTGCAACCTCTTTTCTCTTAACATTTTTCAATTCTTTCAACTCAGCAACCAATTCGTCATATTTCTGCTTTGTAAGATACTCTCTTTTTTCTTCCATCCTGTTAGAGATAGGAACACTCTTTTCTTTTGAAATTCGTGACCTATCTTATTATTTAATAATTTACTTCACTAGATGACTAATCTATGAAGTGTTCCGTAATCAATTTACAATTTAAAATCTTTTTGTACTCTATTTTTAATACCGTTAAATATTATAATTATAACTTACTAATCTCTAACGGGATCCATGTTTTATTTATTTTAAGCCGTTTTTTAAGACAGCATTCTTTTAATTAATTAGGATTTTAACAATTTTTTGAGACAAAGTCAAAAAAATAAAATAAAAAAGAACCTACCTCCACAAAGCTTTTAACTTGTGTTAGTAGGTTCTCGTGTTGGTCAGGATGGCTTATGCAGCCACTCCGACCTGTCCTTTTCTCTCGCGCCGACGCTTGGCACGTTCGGAAATACAGGGTTCTCCCAAGAGAACCGACATGACAACTGATCTGCCTTCCACGGCCACCACCTTGTTAAGGGTGAATGTCCAAAATTCACCAGTTGCAGCAGGTATCTTCTTGCAGTTCTTGTCGATGATGAAAGTATAAGAAGCCTTCACACCTGCCAATTCACACTGCCACTGGCCACGAATCCGGTGGACCCCGAAAGCTCCCTTGGAAAAATTAATCTCCTCGAAAACTGAGACGGTGACGACCGCCACACGATCGTTCTGGGCCAGAATCTGGTTAACTCCGCAGAAATACGGAGCCCCCTCCTTGATCATACTTTCCGGAATCGACGACATATGATAGTCGACGACGTAAAGGGTTCCAACCTCACGTGTGCCGAGATAGCACTGAAGTTGCAGTCCGGGGCGATCGTGGCGATTCTGCTTATAAAAACGGCAAACGACATATTCCTTCTGCATTTTAACCTCCGATTTTTTTGAACCTCTTATACAAAAAACCAAAACCAGTAAACTGTCTGGTAAATTGTTTCTGTAATAAGAGGTTAACTATCCATCTATAATACTAGCACAAATATATATAAAAGTCAAGTATTTTTATATAATTATTATATTTATCATAATAATATGGCTTAAATAAAGGCGATTT
>JACCEE010931217.1_pt1 | contig 18596 bp, 21 predicted proteins | sample 7449931 | NCBI WGS metagenome assembly JACCEE01 (sample SAMN15323457, study PRJNA562643) | freshwater metagenome | isolation source: river surface water | place: USA:Blue River Watershed | collected 2017-08-19 | reverse complement strand
TTTTTAATTTCCTTGATATATTTATTTGCTAAATCATATATTTTATTTTGTACATAATTATCTGCTTTAATATAATATAGTTTAAATGTCCAAGTTTCATCGAACAATGCAGCAAGATAACAATATGGTGCTCCTGTACCCATCATCTCAACTTGGCATTGTGTATAATAGTACGGAGGTATTCCAAAGCGTAATGCTTTTCTTTTGATATGTGTTTCTAGATCTTCTCCTTCAACTTTCATATCTACATTTTTATTATCTAATATTGTTTTATCTTTATTATAATATTTTTCACCATACTTTGAAACTAGTTTAGCTTCAATAGGTATTAATAAATCTTCTATGAAAGAGACACCATCATAATTTAATGTTAATGCTTCATTTTCTAAGAATATAAACATATCTGTTGGTTTATGTACTTCTATTTCTAATTCTGCAGCTGCTTTATTTAGAATTAGTGGTTCTAATTCTCTACCTTTTATTACTATTGGTTTCTTTCCTACTTCTATTTCTTCCTTAGTTAAATACTTACAGTTCTTTTCTACTAATAGTTGTGCTAAACTTTTATATAAGTTAACACCACATAGTACAGAACTATCAGAACCTCCAAAGGATTCTTTACGTATAAGTGCGTATTCTTCTTCCGTTAATTTATTAACGTCTTTAATGAATACTCTAAGAATTCCTTTGGAAATTATTTCATCTGTTATAGAAACCATCTTGATATACTACTAATTAGTAATAAAGTTATGACTATTAAATATATTATGTCGTGTCTTTTTGCTGCTGCAATTTCTTCCATTAAACTTGCCATTTGCATTGCTTTGTTTGCATTAAGACTTTGGACTATTTGATTTAATACTTTTTGAATGGCAACAGTTGGTAAATATTCTGCTTCTGTTACTAAGTTAACGTAACCATCTTTTATATCTATAGTTACTTCTTCTACTTTAGGTTCTACTTTATTTTCTTTTTTAGTTCTTGGCATGTTAAACTCCTTCTATGACGATTACTGTGTAATCTTTGTCATTTGTAAATTTTGATTTTGTTAGTGTAGTTTCTTCTTTATAATTTAAACGTCTTAAATCATATCTGGTGCGTACTACTAAACCAGTATATGCATTATCTGCTAGTACTTTATCATCTGTACTTAAGATGATTTCAGTTGTTTGTTTGTTACAAATTCTTTTATGTACTTTAACTGTATACCTACCCATGTTTAATCCTTCCCGAAGATGGCATAGTGTACTGCATGTCTTATTGCATCTTTGATGTGGTCTGAAACTAGCACGTCTCCAATATAATAACTCTTACCTTTTTTATTTAGATATCCTTTTCGAATTAGTATATCATCTTTCCAGCGTTCTTTAACAGATACTGCTGTTTGTAGATGTGTACTAACTCCACGTTTATAACATTCAAATTTTAATACACCTAATAGTTGTGGTGTTTCCATACGGCTATTAATCTGACTGTCAGCTCGGTTACAGTATAATAAATAATCTTCTATAACTATTGCAGGTGCAAATCCTGCTAATGAATCGATGAGTGTTATGTGTGCATCCCAATAAGCGTATTGGTTTGTATACATAGCAGCTGAGATATAACCGAACTTAGCAATCTTATTAGACTGTGTGTCTAACAATGCCCAGCCTGTTATACCTTTACCTTCTTTGAAATTACCTGATGGATCAATTCCTAAAACATATCTAGATTTCATCGCATTCCTCTTTTTGTCCCCAAGTTGTAGTAGTAAATTCTAATTCTGCAACTATAGGTATTAAAGATTCTGGATAATCTTCCATAATTTTTTTGAATTGTTTTACATGTTCTTCTTCACCAGGATATATTTCAAAAGATATCTCATCGTGTATTTGCATTTGCATTTTTGATTTTAGTTTATTGTCTAATATATATTTATCTAATTCACAAATCTTTTGTTTAAGAAAATAAGCACCACTGCCCTGTACTAAGCAGTTAATTAGTTTATGTCCTGATAATCCATAGTAACCTACACCAAATAAGTTTACAACATTTGATTGTAGTTTAACTATGTTATAACAATACTCATGATATTTCTTTACACCAGGAAATGCTTGATAATATGCATCATCTATTCTATGTATAGTTTCATCATCGTAATCAGGAAACATTTGCTTAATCCTATTAAACTGTGCACCATAGTTCTTAGCAAAGTTAACACGCTTGCCAACTTTACCTCTAAGTTTTTTGAATTCTGGTGTGGACATATCTACATCTGGAAATGCTACATGTGTTGTAGCAGCGTGTACATCTGTAGGTGTCCATTCAGTATCATCTTCATTACGATACCATTTAATAGTATAAGCATTTGCTTTGTGTTCTTGATTATTATAATCATAAGGTATCATATTATTATTATATAATCCACAACCTATAGGATCTGAATCTACAGCATAACATTTATATGGCATGTATGCTCTACATAGATTTAGATCTGGATCTCCAACTAGTATAGTATACATGGCTTGTAATCTTAATTCTATTTGTGAATAATCTAGATAGGCTATTCCTTTATAACCAGGTGTTATAGCTATCATATCTCTGGGATTAAATAGAGGCGTGTCATCATCTTTATTAATTCCAAACTTAGGGAATTGTTGAAAGTCTGATGTTACTCTACCTGATACCGTACCTACTTGATTTATTTGTGTGTAGATACGATCTCCCTTCTTCATTTCTTTAACGAATCGTAATAGGTATGTTACATACCATTTTTCTAAAGTACGAAGTTCTTGTACTAGTCCTATAAATTTAGTTGCAGGATTATCTGGTTGTTTAGATTTAAGTTCATCGTACAATCTAGCTAAGGCTTCTTTACCTGTGCTAGGTGCTGGTACTTTAAATGTTTCGTTAAGTAATTTTTTTACAGTAGGATTTGCGTTGACAGAAATTTCATAACCAACTAAGTCTTTTAATTTTTGTCTTTGCTCTTTTAAATATTTATACATCTCCATCGTTGATTGTACAATGTATGGTTTATTCATTTCAAATCCGCAACGCTCCATCCTCCAACAAGGAAGTAGAACTGCTTCTTCTCGTTTAACTTGTTCCCAAGTATCACGAGCTTCGATTGCTTTCTTTGTTCTGTAATAAACATTACCTGTATAAATAATATCATAAGCAGCATAGTTCATTAGTGCTTCTCTATTGAGAAGTGTATATGGTATATCTTCTGATTCAACTTTACCTGTTGTCATATTATCTCTAATAGAATCAGGTATGTTTGTATACCATTCTAAATATGCTGCTTTGATATCTGTTGGTAGTGTATCTATATTATTTAAAACATCTTTAAAATAATCATACACATATTTTAAAGTCCACTTTTTATCTATACTATATAGTTTCTGTTTTAGTGCGACATTATAATTCTTCGCAATACTTTTTCTTTCTTCAGCTAAACCATGTTCATGAGTCTTTGCTGTTTTATCTAAGTATATTGAGGTGTATTCTTTAAGTGCTAATGGTGGTCCACCATTTTCTTGTGTTAAAGCATCGTGTGCTGCACGAATACGAATCATAGTGTCTGTTACATTAGTTCCTTTATATTCATAACCCACATTATTAAGCATGTGTAGATCGAACTTCACATTGTGTCCACAAATGTATTCAGTTTTTTCCGATAACTTAAACATTGTTAATACTGTTTGTTTGAATAGTTCAGGATAAAGTAATCTGTCTACTTCTACTATATAGTAATTAGTTTTATCTATAAGAAAACCAAACTGTAGTAAGAATGGTTTATTATTTTTTATGTGTATCCCATCTGTTTCTGTATCAAAGAATATTACATCTGGATGTACTCTATTAAATTCTTGTACTAATTCTATGATATGTTCTTTAGAAGTTATTTCTATATACTTACGCATCAGTTTCACCTACTCTGTGAACTACGCCATCTCTATTAATTTTAGACATGCCGTGTCTGAATCTTTGAGTAGGTACTATATCATACCCCTCGTATTGTACAAACAATCCTTGAGTTAGTTTCTGCATAAGTTTATTATATAGGTCATTATCTAATCCAGAAGCAGCCATAAGATTCTGTCTATTAGTTCTACTTAATCTTTCTAATTGTAGACAGATACTAGGATTATGATTATATAATTCCTGTAATAATTCTATTCCAGCATCATCAATTGTGCTATAAGATTTTTCCATAGCTACAAATTCTTTGAACTTGAATGTAGGATTATCATAGCATTGAATTAAATAATTGATTGCATAATCTACATGTTCTTTAGTTACTACTATTTTTTCATAAGTAGAATCTGTTGATACTAAATATCCAGCAATTGCTATGGCTAAGCGTGATACTTTTTTCCATGCTTCTGTACCAAATATTTTAATATGTGAATCATATATTTGATTTATGTCATTACATTTACCAACGATATATCTACCAATCTCTTTATCTATAACTATCTGGTCAGGAGTTCTACTCCATACCCATCTAATTCTAGTACGATAATCTTCAACTTCAAATGGTTGTGTTGGTTCCCATAAAGGATCTATCATCTTACTACCTGTGTCGCCCATGACTAACATGATATCATATCTAGCCATGTCCTCAGGTGTTCCGATTAGATCTTCTAATATTTCTATACCATTTGGATATGCATTGATTGGTTTAACTTTACTTCCTCTAGATACTACATTAGTTAAAGTAATCATTCTAACTAAGGCTGGTAATGTAAGTGTACCCGATACTCTGGCTATTCTAACTTGATTACTACTTCTTATATCTGTTAGTTCTTTAATTAAATTTGAATTACATTTTGCAAGTTCTTCAAATATTATTAAGCCTCTATGATTCATAGGTATTAAGCCTGCTCTAGTTTGATAACTACCATTGACTTTATTACTACCACCTATGATACCAGATATTGTAGCGCTATTACCTGCTAATGAAGTAAATGCTCCAAGTCCATATAGATTTTGTAATGCTTCTGCTGTACTTGATTTACCTACACGAGACTCAGCAACTATTAAAGTATCTAAGTATCCACGAATGTTTTTAAATGAACCAAAGTCAAACTCTAATACAGTATGATAACTTAAGTCTATTGCTTGGATCAATTGATTGTACCCATCATAGCCTATGAATGCTTTAGCCATCTCAGTTAGTGTTGTAATCTTTTCATTTATTGTACCATCTAATTGTTGAAACTTTTGTAGCTGACGTTTCACATCTTCTGTTACATTAAAGTTAGTTACACTATCTGATACTTCTTCTGCATCCCATATTATCATGGTTAGTTGTTGTCCTTTATAAGGATGAGGAACTAATTTATATGTTATTAAATATTTTTTACCACTCTCTAATCTTTTCTTTAAGACATATGCATTTAATTCAATCGTAGCAATGTCTCTTGTTGTTACTTCGAACAGATCAGTTACATTACATTCGTATACAGTTTCCTTTGTAGGTTTTTCTACACGAATTTCTCTTTCTGATTTACTGATACGAAGTAGTTCTCTAATGTTTAATCTGATTTGTTCTTCAGTAAAATTATTATCTATTAATTTTAAAATATCTTGGCAATTGTTTTCTGATAATTCCCAATTGCGTTCTTCACCAACTAACATTTGGTTAGACTTAGCGTCTCCTGTATTATTTATTTTCTTTGCATATATAGTTGTAGGTACAGGCATAGCCTTCTCAAATGTAGCTACTACTTGCACATTTGATTGTACCATCTTATTTATATATTGTGGTTTACTTGCTTCAAGTAAAGAAACTCTTGGACATCTTTTTATATTTTCTTCTCTTGCTTCTTCTTGTGTAAATGTGTCAGCATTTTTAATATATTCTTTTAACTGTTCTGCTGTACCACTATATTTTGTGAAGAAGTCAGTGATGTCTTCGCCGTGTTCCTTACATATTTCATGAAAGCCAGTAACCACTTTTACTTCTTTGACATGTGGTTGTAGAAATGCAGCTAATGCTTTAGCTCCACTAATACCTGCATCGTCATGGTCATATACTATTGCAATTTTTCTATTCAAGAAAGGATTGATAAATCTTGGTAATGCTTTCTCACCACCTGTTAAGGTGATAGCATTGAAACCATTTGTTCTTGCAACAGCCATGTCCTTTTCGCCAGCACATATAAGTGTCCACTTATCTATATCTGTTTCACGCCATATGTCAAATGGAATAATCATTCCCGCTATAGAACCTACTCTACTACGGATTTTATTTGCACGGTCATGTGGTCTGTAACTTCTTACATCCACAATCTTACTATACATAACAACAGGAAATGCAATCTCATCTCCTAATTCTGTAGCTAGATTTAGTTCTTTGATTACACTGTCTGATATACCTAGGTCATTTATAACCTTATGTATTTCAGGTGTTAATTCTGTATTATCATCCCATGTAAATATGTCTTCTTTAGTTGCAAATAACTTACTTAGTTTAGTTGCAACTTCATATGTACACCCTAAGATTTCAGCAATGAAGGCTATCTCACTTAAGCCTTTATTGCATACTTTGCAATGGAACAATCCTTTGTCTTTATTGATATGGGCTGATGGATTAGTCTCCGTATACTCCATACCATTTTCAGTATGATGAGTGAAGGGACAACATACTGCTGTCTCCTTCTTACTGAAATCATACTCTGCGAAATAGTATTCAAAGAAAGACATTAAAAGTCTTCGTCTATTGCGGCAGTAATTTCTTCATCTAATTCAGGTGTAGGTTCATCGATATAATTTTCTGTTGCTGTAGCAGCAGCAGTTGTTGGTTTATTTATTGGATAAATACCATCATTGTTTCCTGTGTAATCTAAAGAACCATAACCTTTATCATTAACAGCTACATCAATGATAACTTTCTTTCCTTTAATTACTTTAGCAATATCTTTTAATGAGCCTTCACCTTCTAATGGTGTATTACAAGCTATAAGTAATTGGCTAAGTTTGTATTGTAAGAATTGTTTATCGCTATCGAAATAGTTTTCATTAACAAATCCACCACCATCTAGTTGGAAGGATACATTTAAATATTCAGCACCTGAGTCTTTACCTTTTCTCATTTCTGTTTTAAATACTAGTGCTGTATATCTACCAGGTTTAACGCTGTTTTGACTTGGTTTATCTTTAGGTAGATTATTAAATTGTATCATGGTTATTCCCCCTCTTTTGTTAACTTAGGATCTTTTTCTATATTGATAAGATCTATTAACATTTTAAATTTTCTTTCATGATAGTTTATCACTGCATTTAAGCCACTAATTTTCTTAGTGTAAAAACTATTCATGTTTGCTAACTCTTGATTCCAATGGTCATTTATGTTAGCTCTTTCTTTTTCGTAAGATTCTATTGCAACATCTTTGTCCTTTAGTAATCTTACTAAATCAATTTTATCTAATGAATCATAGTCCTTTATTTCTACAGGAGCTATTGCTTCATCTAAGACATCATCGATAGTTACTTGTTCTATGTTTTCCATAAGTCCTCCTATTAATCTGCTACCAATTGTCTATACAATGGGCGCATTATTTCTAATGGCATGTCTTCTAATTTGCCTTCGAAACCTGATGCTTCTTTTAATGATTTCCATACACTCTTTCTTGCAGGTGTATTACAATATGCAACAATTGCTTTCGCAAGATCTTCGCGTTGTGCTTTGAATATTTCTTCTGGGTCTGCTCCATCTTCTAGATATTTTCTAATAGACTCTAGAAGTTCTGCAGTGAATTCATATTCTTCGCCAACTCTAAGAATAGCATATCTTGATTTAAGTACTTCAGCTTTAGGTGCTGTGCCATCAGTGTGTCCTGCTGATACCATACGCAACACTAAGTCTGGTTCATACTTTAATCCTTCTTGTTGGATTTGTTGTTCACCTAATGAAACTACTTTGCTTTTACCTTTTGTTTCATCGAACTCCATACCAAATTTTTCTTTGCTTCTAACTGTAGTTATTATGTGTGCTTTATGAGAACGAACGATATCGAATATTAATTCTTTTTCTTTTCTATTCTCATCAGTACCCCAGCTTCGATATTGATCTAAGCCTGCAGTCTGCGCTTCATTTACTTTGTCAAGTAAACCACCTTTACGATTCCACATGTGTGTAATCGAATCCATAATTACTACGCTTGCGCCTTCGGCTATAGCTGCTTCTCTCAGTGCCATATAATTACTAGGGGCATATCCATCTTCAGGTGTTAAGTCAACTTTGTTGAACTCTTTAACTGTGTCGCCTGTATTCAATGCGATGCCATCGAATAAATCTAATGATTGATTCTCTGTATCTATACAGTATACCTTCGTCCAATCCCCTGCTAAAACTTTAGCTAATGCCAAGGCTAATCCTGATTTGCCAGATCCTTGTAGACCTTCAATCATGATTGATGCTTTTACTTTTTGTCTTTCGACTTTACGGAATTTATTTATTGTAGTCATAGTTCCTCCTTTCTAGTATCTAATAGACACTGTAATACATACAACATTTGTGTGCATTACGCTATCTATTAGACTTATCTAATAGAAGTTTTATTCATGTGGTTCGTCTCCTTTCAAATAGTTAATATAATTATTTATTACGTCGATAGCACTAGCATTATGTTTTAATAATTCTAATATATTTTCTTCGTATGTATTCTTCATAACTAATTCTATTATGGTATGACCTGTATCTTTTTTATCTTTTGTTGTTGCAACAAATCTATCTTCAGCCTGTAGTATATCTGCTACTGGTGTGTACTTATCTGTGAAGATAGCCGTACTTGCTACATCTAATGTGATACCTTCTTTAGCTGCTTTAATATTTAATAGCAGTAATTTTATTTTACCACATTGGAACTCTTTAATCAATCGTGTTCGTTCTAGTTTACTTGTCTCTCCGATTATTAAATTACTACAAGCAAGTTCTTTACTTAATAGTTTAAGCCACTTAGTAAAGTTACTAAATATAATTATAGATTGATCAGGATAATCTTTAAGATAACTCTTAATCCAGTCTATCTTAGGGGATGTACCTTTGAGTCCTAGTAGTTCTGGACTAAGACATAGTTGTCTTTCTTTTATTAAGCGATCAAGTATATTGACAGCCATAACATCTGTGTCAGTTATCTCAAAAGATTCTCTAAGTTCTTTTAGATATGCTGTTTGTTTATCAGTGCATTCTAATTTTATTAGTTCATAATCTTTCTCTGGTAACCACGCCATAACCGACGCGCGCAAGCGGCGAACACTAATCGCCTCCAAGAATTGTTGAAGTTCTTTTTCTTTTCCAGGTTTAAAGTTTCCTATTTCTGTAAACTGATTACCTGCTCCATACTTTAATTCTTGTGTGAAATAATAATCGATGAAGCGCCAGTAACCTGAGAATAGTTTAGGGAATAACCAGTGTAGTATACTGTATATCTCATACTGTTTATTCTGTGCTGGTGTTCCAGTCAATGCATACTTGATTGGTATTGCAGATAGACTGAACACAGCTTCAGCTTGTTTAGATTTATGATTCTTTATTCTATGTGCCTCATCTAATATACATGCTTCAATAGTTTCTAGTTGCCCATGTATATTTATTAAGTCATTACCTGTGCCTCTTACACATTCATAACTTATAACTAAGCCACCTGTTTCCCAGGTTAATATAGTTTTATTTCTTTTTGATGCTGTGCCGTCGGCAACTACACATGGTAGTTGAAGCCAACGCTCACATTCTTCTTGCCATTTGTATAGCATAGATGCTGGACTAATGATCAGAAACTTTTTAATATTTAATTGTTTTAAAGTTCGTAGTATAGTTGGTGTCTTACCCGTTCGTTGTTCATTAAAACATCCAGCATTTTTTCTATTAGATAAAAACATTACATCCTCTACTTGATAAACTCTTAAGTCTTTGGATACTTCATCCATTAATTTATCTAGAGATGTATGTTGTTGTGCTGTTATCTGATTGATAATAGCATCACTGATTTTTAATTTGGACATGAGTGTCCAGGTGCAAGGGTATTGTTCTATACCCTTGTATCTACCTGTACCTTTGATATTTAAGTTGTTACTTGCAATTCGCAAAGGGGTCAATTCCATCTATGATCACCACATTTTCTGCATGTTGTTCACTTTCATTAAGAGGGATCTGTGTGTATATAAATACAGGTCCTTCCTTTCTGTGTTCACTGCGTGTCTGATTTAATAATGTATTAAGTAGCTGTGCTTGTCCTGTGTTCTTGTTTGTTTCAACATCTTTCAACATGACAGCAACTTTAGATTTCTTTAATAGATCTAATTCTTCTTCGATGAATGCAGCTACTCTAACATCCATTAGGAATTGTTTCCATTTGATTGGGGATATGTCAGTTGCTTTAGCTAATTCATAATGATCCATGTACAATGCTGATTGTCCAATGTCATTCATGAATCCTTGCATCTCTAACATATCCTGTTCATCTGGATTGAACTTGATCTCCATAATATTTGTTTTACTTGCTGCCATAATTAAATCTCTTTAAACTTTCTTATCTGTTCCATGAATGCATGGATACTCATATAAGATTCTTTATCTAATCTTGGTGCAAGTGATGGGCGTTGACTACTATCTTGTTGTAGTCTTTCTAGAATTCTATACTGGGTGTTGGGATGTATCCCTGTCTTATCTTTAATTTCTCTCATAGATAATCCTTGCTTCTTGTATAGTATAAGTTGTTCTTCTTTGCTAGGTACAAATGATTTATCTTCAATGTATACTTGTTGTATTAATTTCTTTATTAACACAGGTACTACATTGCCGAAGCTAGCGAAGACTTCTACTAAGTCGAAGACTGTTACACTCCTGTTATATTTAATTAATAATCTCTTAATGTAATTATAAAATTCTATTTCTTCTAGTCTTTGTTGTGGAAGACTGACTATGACTTCTTGTTCTTCTAACATATTAGTTACTCCTTCCTCAGGTAAACACTACTTTCTAATAGTAATCTTAAGCAGTAGAGCTGTAGCTCTGCGGCAGCGCGTATGCTTCAGTTACGTGTGACTAGTTTGTTTGGACACTTACGCAACTAGCTGTAAGTTGTATCAATCTGATACTATAATTGTATCATACTTTCTACAGATTTACTAGTGTTTCTAATAACTTTTTATTTGAGTTAACAAGGTTGACATAACATCTATATTATATTTTTTATGAAAGTATTGTAGTAATCCAATATAATAATCAGGTTCTACATTCTGTAACCAAGATAGGTTACCTAATAGATGTTGACATTGTTCAAGTTCATAGTTGTCTTTGAACTTTAGATAATAATATACCATCTCTTTTATATCTTTTTTCTTTTTATATCCGATAGTTATATTGTTATCCTTATTTAACATGAGTCCTAAGTTCCAGTTTCTACCAGAGGCAGATCCGAATCTAGTCTTTTCTTCTTTGATAATAAAAGGAGTATCTTTTAATACAAAATCTTTTATAGCATCTATGACTTTGTCTTTATCAAATTTAATTTTAGCAGATATTAACATGTCATCTGCATACCTAGTATATACATATCTTTGTTTAGGTATTAGGTGTGCTTCTACTAAATGATTTAAAACTTTATTTATTTCAAAGTCAATAGGTGTCATTAGTATATTTGTGAGTATAGGAGATAATGGGGTACCTTGTGGTAGTTTGTAATTTAGTGTTGCAATCTTAATTAAGTTCTTTATAAAAGGCTGTATGTTTTCAAAGTTAAACGGATATATTCTTTGCAGTTGTTCTTTAATAAACGTATGATTACAACTTCCAAAGAAATCTTTAATATCTAATTTTAAAAACCATTTACTTTTATTATTCTTATGTTCATTAACTGCATCTAATACAGATCTACCTTTTACATAAGCATAAGCAGAGTCATGTGGTAATACTCTTAAACTATAATGTAAAAAGTTTGCTACGGTTTTCTGCATATCTTTAAGACTTGAGTCAGGTGCTTCTATAGTACGCATGCCACCAGTCTTTTTAGGTATTTGAAACACAGTATATTGATTACTCGGATGTGGGTTTAATACTAAATAGGAATTTAATTCTTTATCTATACGATTTATATTATCTATCATAGCACTATCTATTGTACACATTGTTTGTTCAATATCATTTAACAATTTAGTATGTGTTCTGATATATTTATTTGTTGTAGTAGTAATAGATTCGTCTCCGAACAGTTCATTTATTAAAGCTGTGTTTACTCCTGTTGTTATTTCAGGTATTGTACCTTGTTTTATTTTAGTAATGTATAACATATAACTCCTTTCTTGTATCTATCAATAACACTTTATATTATTATCCTTCTGGATGTTACGTGAATCCTTGGGAATTCTTCTGTCGGGATGGTGGTGATTGTTAGATGAAGTATGCGATACTGTCCAGTGATGCATGATCCTGATCAGCAGCTAAGCGTTACTCATTCTAACTTCTTATTACTTCTACTATTAGAGTTAGAAGCTCTAGCAATTTCTTGTTAGTTGATTTTACTGTTATTAAATAGTTACTATTGTATGCTCGAAAGCATTAGTGAATATCATTGTCTTGCAAGATTTGTTTCTAACAAAGTTCATGAAGTTTGAAACTGTAAATGCTGCAGTACTAACTACTGTACTAGCAACCGACAGTGTCGTGCCACAAGCCGACACAGGAGTAGCCTCGACTGCATCAGCATCTGTAAATTCCATAGAACTTATGAATGTTTTCTTTTGTATTTCATCGTGCCAATCAGCTGCATAAGATTGTGCATCTTCTAATCTCATACGAGTATCAAACATTGCTAATACTTTTGTATTATCTTTTTGAGATGTAGCTATTTTATATCTAAGTTCTATTGAATCTACACATAAGAATACATAACCACTTAATGTTTGATCTGTATACTTACCGTGTTCTTTAACTTCTAACTTAGGATTTATTTTCTTTAGCATATCACTTAATGCTGCCGTCTTAGGTTGTCCTATATAATTTGTGGTATAGTATTGATTAGTTATATTCTTTGCTTCGACTATATCGAAGTCCCATATATTTATTTTAGATACGCCTAATCTAACTAATAGTTCTGCTATTCTAGAACCCATAGCACCTATACCTACAATATGTATAGCACCTTCGACTTGATTAAGTGGGTCGAAGTATTCTAATGATTTACTTAAATCCATATTACATTAACTCCTTCCAATCTTTAGCATTCTTTAATTCTTGTTTATTAAATACACGCTTAGTATTCTTAAATGACACGGTGTCACATTGATATGCTTCTAATAAATAATATAAGAATGCTGGGATGTAATGATTTCTTGATGTATCTATATACATCTCGCCACCTTCTATAGTTATTAGAACTGTTTTGTTATTACCATCTGTTTCCATATTTACTTCCTCTCTTAAACTTAGGTTTACTATTGTATCTTTTAGTTTCTATAGTAGACTTAGGTTTATCTTTATCATAACGCCCATCATATTTTTCTTTATATAAATCTTCAAATTCTTTTGGAGTTATATATTGTAATATGTATGGGTCATATATTAAAGTTGATGCTTCTTCATCTAATTCTTTTTTAAGTTCTAGTGCAGTTTGTTTTGATGGCTCTGAATAGTGTACTATTTTTTCTCCGTTATAATATTCAGTATAAGTTTCTTTTGGTGTTGTAACTTTAGGGGGTTCCTTAGCTTGTGCTGCTTGTAATTCATACCACGTACTAAGTAATGTACCTGATTCACTAAGTAGTTCTATGGCTACGTCAGTATATAATATGTTGTTAGCCATATCATAGAACCTAGTATGATACACATTATTCTTATTAGTTACAGTTATTATAAAGTAATCAGTAACTTGTGTTAATAATTCTTGATAGAAGTTTTCATCTACACTTGATGGAGATACTCCCATGTTTACATGTGAGTGTCCTTGGAATCTTTTATGATTGACTTGTTCTGTTGTTAATGACATTTCAAAGTCAAACATTCTAGCTTCGTCTTGTTCGCAAGTAGCACCTGAAACTTTTTGTGGATAAACTATTATATCTTCTATAACATATTTGTTATCGAAGCCTGGTTGTTTATTAACTATACCATACCAACCTATCTCTGATGTAGTTTTATCTACAAGTAAACGCATTTTTAAATATGCTTCTGGTGTGATATAGATTTCTGGTTCTTCTAATTGAAGTGTTTCTATATGTGCTTTAATTATATCTTCTATATCTAATGTAAGTTGTACCTTAGCCGTGTTCATAAATGTTGTTGTATTATATTTCTCTATAAGTTTTTCTCTAACAACATCTTTGATTGGTGCAATATTTATTAATTGTTTTTTCATAAGTCCTCCTATCCTAATTCAGACAATAGATCTAATGTATCTATTTCTTTGAAGCCGTTCTTCCATTCTCTAATAGAATAATCTTTACCATCTTTAGTTAAACATTTTATATTCATTAATCTATCACCACTCATTATATCTTCTAATGCTCTTACGAAACTACCCATTACTGTAGAGTCACCGAAGTTTAATGATCTTGTTGCTGCTAAACAAATATTAACAAACATTAATAAGTCTTGTTCTCTCATTGCTTTAATTGCTTGTGCTCTGTAGTCTCCCATACAACTGTAATACTGTAAGTGTGGATTAAAGAATGCTCCATTACTTAAATAATAATCTGTTGGGATACTGCCCATTGATCTGAAATCATTGTCATAATAGTAGGTGGTTATAGCTACTACATTTAATTTCATTATTTGATCTATATATAAATCTTTTAAAAATCTAATTATTATATCTGAACAAGTTAAGTTATTAATTATAATCTCTGCTTCTTCTGTATTAAAATAATCTAATGTAGTTTTAAACATAATACTTAAACCTTCTGAACCAATTTCTTCTATTGAAAGAATCTCTTTCATGTTGCTAACATTTAATAATGATTCTTTTAATTGTTCTGCCTTACCTTCTGTTCCTTTTAATAACATGTTATATGTTGTAACTTCTTTTAAGTATACATCATAATCATGCATACATCTTTCTATTCTATTATTAGTTTCTGCTAATTTATTTTTAATTCTTGATGCTTGTCTATCTGCTATATTGTTTAATAAATTTTTAAATTTAATAGTCTTTTCTTTTTCTCTATAACTAGGTAAGTTATCTAATTTATTAAAAGCATTAGTAACATTTACATTACTAGGTCTTTTTAATTGAGATCTATTAACTAGTTCTTTAAAGTAATCCAATTCTTCTGGACATAACTTTTCTTTTATGTCTGGAAATAATATAGGAACTAATCCTATGGTTAATATATTTAATGATTCGTTATTACGATCAGGATAATTAGTAATTAATAACACTGCATGTTTTGCTTTTGCTTTATATAAATGTACTGTTACTACGGTGTCATTCCCGTAGTTATCATTCTCTCTTGCTGCAATTTGTGATGCACATTTATTTAATAATGTATTGATAGGTCCTTCTTTTATTTCTGTCCATATATCTGGGTCAACTATATTACTTAGTTGATAGTTGGGTTCTGAAACATAACCTGTTATTAATAATAATTCTTCCGTGTCGTGGGCAGCATTAAATTTTTCCTCTAATTTTTTTACTATATCTACTGTACTAGTGTATTCACTATGTGCTTCGAAATAATATTTCTTTAAGAATACTCCATTCATAGCTAATGGAAATTCTAAACCTGCTAAGTCATATGCTCTAGTAGCTGTTGAACTATGTTGATATCTTATTGATCTGCTTGTTGATACAAGTCTTTCATCTTGTAATCCATTGTATCCGAAGATACTTACATATCTATTTGTTCTTAATTGTAACATGTAACCTACTTCCTTTCATCAGCAAAAAAGGAAAGCATTTCTGCTCTCCTATTTATTAACTGATATAATTAAGCGTTGTTAGCTTTAACAACTGCTATTAACATACACTTTGTAGTGATGTTTAGATCTGCTAATGTTTTATCCATGTCGCCTACACCTATGTTAGCCCCATCTAACATGATTTGTGCTACTGAATAATCAACATTATTGTCTTCAAGAATATTTCTTAAAGATGTACTAGGTGCGTAATTCTTTTCAGCTCTAGATGTAGTGGTTCCAACTATAACTCTTATCATTATAGTACCTCTATATCTAACTTTTTGTCAGCTGCATCGATATCTTTTATAGCATCAGATACATTTGATTCAACTTCGTTGATCATTGATAATGTATTCTTTACATATTCCATAACATCTTTGCTGTCGCCTTTTAAGTTAGCATCTACTTTTCCATTGCTGAATACAACACCGTATTGAGACATGCTTGATTTAGAATCATTAGCAATCTCGAATACAACTTTGTCTTCATCCTTTAAAACTAATAAAGATGGACATCTCATAGAAACCTTTCTTAATATTTCGTCAGTTAAAATTTTGCTTTCGATGACAACCTTGTCACTTAAAACTTTTGCTTTAGCCATGTGGCATTCCTCCTTTTTCTTTATATAGACTGTCTATATTAATCAGCATTTGGGGATGCTGTTAATACCAAGTGGTGAGTAGCCCAGGATTTAAACCTGGATATCCTTGCACAGTTCACTAAGATTACCTGCCTTTATGAGGATTTATTATTGTCTTCAATGCGTTTATCTTTTTCGCCAGCTACTCATATAATAGATACTACAGTTACAATATATGGAGAGTGTTATTCACACTCCTCTCTTGATAGACTCAAGTCTGTAGTATCTTCTGTTTGTTTGCTTGGCAGTAAACAAAACCTAATGGCGTCTTATTATTCATAAGACATATAACACCAAGTGGTGCGATAGCAACCACCACCTAGCCATAACGATTTAATCGATTTAATATTATATAATGCTTCTGTAATAACCTCCAGAAGTCCAAGTTAGTATAGCTGCAGTGGTTTGCAGATCTTTCGATATACATATCTCCCGATATAATCTATACAGATTCTAACTCACAGTACACAGTGTACACTGCAATAGTTATGTAGTCATAGTACAATGTATACTACATAACGCTATCAATATAATATAAAGTTTTCTTCTAGGTTTAAACCACTAGAATAATAACTACAGGTGTAATTATATACACCATCAACTACACAATACATACAAGTTAAAGGTAAGGTGATGATAATCTATTTGATATATTTATATTAAGAAACGAAAACAAAATTGTGTAGTTGATGCTATATATAAATAAACTGGGATGTCTAGCACTTAGAGAAATGATAAGTCTAATCTAGATTCACTTACATTGTATACAAAAGCCCAGGTATTTTAATCATTAAGTTCATGTTTAATTTTCTTGACGATCGCTAATAGTTCTGGTCGTGTAGATTTATTATTGAGTGACCAGATCCAACTGGTTATCAATCTAATTTTCTTTTGTTTACGTTGAATTGTTTTTTCTTTTCTAGAATTTTCTGTTATTAAATCTGAGATAGTATTGTTTAATTTATTATAATGTTTATTAGTAATTAATCTTAACATACTAATGTCTCCTTCTTTTAGTTTTAGTTTTAGAATAGTTATTTATTTCTTGTATAAACCTAGGTACATATTGAGTTTGATATTCTTCAATGAGTTCATCTTGATGTTCATCTAAGCAACGCTTATAACACATAAGTACATCACTAACTAATAGAAATAATTCATAGTTAGTAGACTCTAAGTAGTGTAACCATTGATGTGCTAGTGTTGTAAGGTTAGCTCCATTTTCAGGGGTGGCTGCGCCTCCATATTCTTTTTTAAATATATGGTGAAACTCTAGCTTCTTAGTCTTGATGTCTGTTAACATACATCTACAACCATAAAGAATCTTTAGTGTTTCTTTAGATGTCTTGTTACCTTTGTTACTCATTGTATTGTACTATGTTTAACTGCTGTACTTATCCAAGCCCCGCGCCAGCAAGGGGCAGAACATTAATCAGTTCCAAAGATTACCTTCATAATTTATGAGTGTAACTTTGTTTGAGTTTCTGCATTTATAGTAGTATGCTTGTGCAGCTTTTTGATTTTCAAATCCTGCTCTAAATCTTTTGTTGTTGTTATTGTTAATGAGATAGAATACTACTAAGTATATCTTGGTTGGCTCATAAAAGAATTCTCCTAAGAAGTTCTTCTTTGCAGTATGCATATACCTTCCTTTCTCTGTGTTATCTAAATAAATTATAGCACAGATCTATGGTTTTTTCCATAGAATTTTATCGCAATATTTACAGTAAGGCATAACCTTAAATACATCTGCTTTTACATATAAGTATTTATGTATGCCTAGTAAACATAATAATTTGTGTAACATATTTCCTCCTTGTAAATTTATTATATAATAATAAGGCAACCTGGAACACTAGATGTCTAGTGTTTCTTGGTTTTTATATATCATATCTTCAAGATATGTTTCATCTCCGTATGATATGACTTCGAATTCTCCACAAGATTCTCCACGAATCTCGTTGCAATATTCGATGTCATTATCTATATAAAACTTAATGCTTGCATAAGCATTTAGTTTGCTTTCTAATGAATCGTAGTCCACATCTATTTGATAGAGTGGTGCAA
>JACCEE010433920.1_pt1 | contig 18598 bp, 15 predicted proteins | sample 7449931 | NCBI WGS metagenome assembly JACCEE01 (sample SAMN15323457, study PRJNA562643) | freshwater metagenome | isolation source: river surface water | place: USA:Blue River Watershed | collected 2017-08-19 | reverse complement strand
TAATGTTTTTCAAATGTCATACATAATCTATTTTATATAAACCATTGTAATATTCTGTCATATGCACAATATTAATATCTTTCTTCAATTTCAATTGATTTTTCTCCAAAAACTTCGGAGCACCAATAATAAAATTCTCCTAAACTAAATGTTTCACTCATTTTTAAATAATAAACTATTTATTTAATAAATAAAATTAAATTTTTAAATAAAAATCATTTTTTTTTATTTTTTAATTTAAAGCTTTTTTTATTATAAATATTAATAATAAATTTAAAACTTATAATAATTATTCATTATTTAATATTTTTATTTTAAATAAAATTAACTTAAAAAAAAATGAGTTTAAATCTTACACAAGAATAACTACAAGTAATTGTTGAGTTATAGAGAGATAAAAATGTTTCAGTAAATGCTGTTGCTGGTTCGGGTAAATCTACTACTATTTTTGGTTGTGTTTAGTAATTTCTTAATGAAAAACACTGTATTTTGACATATAGTAGAGATTTATCCGACGAAGGAAAGAAAAAAATAAAGAAATTAAATTTAAATAATGTGGATATTTATACATACCATTCTTTTGTTTATCAATACTACTAAGAGTCATCAAAACCAACTAGAGATGGAGATATATAAAATATTTTTATAAATAATAAAAAACCAAAAAAACATATTAAATATAATAAATTTTATATTGATGAAGTATAAGATATGACAATACTTTATTACTAATTTATTTTTAAAGTATTAAAAGATAATGAAATACCATATTAAATTATAGTTTTGGGAGATGAATATTAAAATCTTTATGAATCTATGAAATAAAGTTCGTCATTGTTTTTAACAAGAAGTGATAAATTGTTTGATTTTAATAATAAATAATGGAGTCATGTTTAATTGTCTGAAAGTTTTAGAATTACTAAACCAATTGCAACATTTGTCAATACGCTTTTAGGTTACAATAGATTGATTTCAAATAAAAATGGGGATAAAGTAATATATATAATTGTAGATAAAATACATGAACAACCATCTTAAATTTTAAAAGAAATAATCGAAAAAGACAAATTAGATTTTAAAAATATTACTGTAATTTCATCTATATGTTGTTTCGATAGTGATTCATATACCCCTATTAAAGCAATAATTAGATAAATGGCACATAGTTATTCAATATAATCACCTGAATCAAATTACTAAAAAAAGAGTTCTATTAAATTGAACAAAATGTGTTTTGAAACACTTCATTCGTAAAAAGGATCAGAAGATGAAGTTATTGTTTATTTAGGTTTTGACAATACATAAGAAATATATTCTTCACAATCATTTGCAAAATAATTAAAAGACCAACATTATGTAGCACTAACAAGAGCAAAGAAAAAATTAATTATATTTGCAACAAAAGATTAACAATATAATTGGGTTGAAAATAAAATGAATCAGATGAAAGAACATGTTGAAATTATTGACAAATCTGAATAATTTATAGATAAACAATTATCTAATAAAACAAATAATAATAATATTAAATTGGGAGTAGTTAAACTAATATAATCGATAGAATCAGATGTTTAAGATAGATTATTTAATTGTTTATCAATAACGAAAAAAGTATAATAAGAAAGATAATTATAATATTAGGAAGAAATATATCATTAATATAAATAAATATATGAAGGAATTGATTACTTATTGGGTTCTTCAATTACTGCATTAATTGAAGGGAGAAATAATTATATGTTTCGTTAATTGATATAATATTTTTAATTTTATTTATAAAAATTTGAGAATTTTAGAAAATATAAATTATTATATCATTAAAAAGAATAATTAACTGACATATAGGATTAATTTATGTAAAATACATTATAAAAATATAAAATAACAAAAGATTTTATTATTTAATAAGACATTCTTAAAATTGAATCTTAAAAATAATACCACATTGAAAAACTATAAAAAATTTAAGAATTATAATAACTTCCTGATAATTTATATTATTTTAAACTTACTACATATTATAAACATTATATTGATAGACTCAATTATTTAATACAATAAATGTATCATTATAATTGGATGACATAATTTGATTTTCAAGTATTATAAAAAAGAATTAATAATGTTTTTAATTAAATAAAAATATCCAAGGAAAATGTAGAAGTAGAAAAACAAATATAATTTATGGAGAATATTATTATAAAAGGATATTGTGACATAGAAACTATAGACACAATATATGAAATAAAATGTGTAAAATAGGTTGATCAATAACACTTTTTATAATTAGGATTATATTTAATGATGGAAGATAATCAAAAGAAAGGTTATTTATTTAATGTTTTAAATAATGAATAATACGAAGTGTCAATTAAATAATATGAATAATTTAAAAATATATTATAAAATTATCTTTATGGTAGATTTTATCAAAATAAATATAATATACATTCATTCCAAAATCTTTTTGAAGTATTTTAAAATCTTAAAGTCTGAAAGAAAATATAGAAATTAGTATTTAATATGTTTTATATTAGTATATTTTATGTTTTATACTAATATATCTTTATTCAAATATCAAACATATATTTTAAAATATATGTTTGATATTTGAATATTCTTTAATTAGTATATTTTATGTTTTATATTAGTATATTTTATGTTTTATACTAATTCCTCATAAAATAATTTTCTAAAAAATTAAAATTAAAAATTGAAATTCTTTTTTATATAATATTATTAATGTGTTAATAATATATTATCATAAATATTTTTATATAAAATATTGAATTGATAAAATAATATAATATAAAATGAATAATAAGGAAAAATATTCTTAGTTTTTTACAACAATATAATTTAATCATTTTTTAAATGATTAAAAAATTAAAAATTTATTTACACAAAATAATATAATAGAACCATTTGTTGGTAATGGTGATTTAATTTAATAAATTTAAAAATATTATAATTTAAACAATATTGATTTAAAATTGTATGATATTGAAAAATAAAACAATTCTAAATATTGTGATTAAATTATTGTATAAGATACTTTAAAAAATCCACCAGATTATAAAAATAATGTTGTGGCAACAAACCCACCATATAGAAATATTAATAAAATGATAAATGAAGAATAAAAAGAATTAAAAAATATGATTAAACAAAATGATTTAGATGATACTTATAAACTTTTTATAAAATAATTAATTGATTAAGAAGTTTAAGGTGGATTATTAATAATTCCTTAAAACTTTTTTTGCGATTAACGATCAAAATTAAGAAAAATATTCTTATAAAAATACTAAGTTATTTAAATAGAAATGTATAATTATCAGATATTTGAAGATACTACATATAATGTTTGTATATTTACATTTATTAAATATGATGTTTAAGTATAATCATAGATAGTTAATTTTAAAATTATTTAAAGTTAAAATGAAAATGATTATAAATATATTAAATGTCTGTTTTCTGAACAAAATAATTATACTATTGGTGGAGAATATAAACATTATAAATAAAATAAAGATATTTAAATTATTAGATTATTAGATAAACATTTAAAAGACAAATAAAGAAAGTTTGAAATAAATACAATAATATTATTAGAATGTTTAGATGAAAAAATTGGAATGAAAAAATCAAATGAAATTTTTTATGGATTAGATACTTCTCGAATGAAAGCATCAATATAAATATTATATAAAAAATAACCAATATAAATAAAATTTTAAGAAAGAATAATATATGAATTTAATAATGTTATATAATTTTTAAAATAAAAATATAATTCAATGTGTTTTACCACATATAGAGACAAAGGAAGAAAACGATTAGATTATAATTAAGCATATTAGTATATAAATATTATAATAAATATTATATTTTAATAAATATTATATATAGATAATTAAACATTTGATAATTTTGTTTAAAAATTAATATAAGATTCATATGTTTTGAATTCATAAAACATAATAAACAATATTAAAAAAATTAAAAACAATGAATATACAATTTAAGATAAAGAAATTTTGGATTTAAAATATAAAATAAATACTTAATATGAAAAATTAAAATAAATATACTAACAACATAATATTAATAGTATTGATGATTATATAGAATTGTTGATCAATAGTGATGAATTATTTGCTATAAGTCTATTTTGTAAAGACCCCAAAAAATAAAATATTTATGAAAAAACATAAATATTATACAATAATAATAAATTAAATAATTTGTTTAAAATTTAAAAAATGAATTAAGATAAAATACTTATTTAATAAAATAATGATGTATTTATTATAAATTAAAATGAAAAAAAAGATTATGAATATTAATTAGAAACAAAATCATTTGATGGATATATTGAAACATCTGACACAATTTCATATATTTATATGAAATATACAGAATAAATGGGTGGAGCACAAGACAATTAATTTAATGACTTAAAAATATTTATACAATTATCTTCATAATTTACAAATAATTAAGAAGGGTATGATAAAAATATTACATTTATTGCTTTATATGACGGATAATATTATAATAAAAATAAAATACACTAATTATAATAACAAAATTACAAAAACAGAGTTTAAATTAAAAATTCAGATTAATGTTTGATAATATGAGATTATTATATAAAAATAAATTATTGAAATTTATATAAGATTTGTTTATATATACAAAAAAAATTATATAACTATTTTATAAATAATAATAAATATAATATATACATACTTATATAAAATGTATTCATTTAATAGTGATGGAAAATATAATAAATTTAATAAAAAGAAAAACAAAAATTTAGACAGGGTTAAATCAAAAAAATTAAATAATATTATTAAATAATAAATTTAGAATTAAAAAATTAACAAATAATAATAATAGTTCGTTGAATATTAAAAGAATATTTTAAAATTAAATAATATTTTTTATAATGATAGATATTGTTAAAAATATCCACAATAATACAATGACTCAAAATATTTATAAACAAAATATATGATGGAATTAGTATTAATAAACGCATATATTAAAAAACTTGGTTTCGAAGATTATAATTAAGAAGAACAAGAATGATTTTTTTAATAAAATTATTAAATTATTAAGATTTAGAATTATAAATATTAATTAAATTATTTTATAATAGTATCCATATACCTTCTTTATGGGGAAATTATTATAGATAAAAAATTATAATATTAATAAGTAATTGATACATTATTTAATTATTATTATTATAATTTGCTCATATATATTTGATTATCATTAAAATAAATTTTTAATTTATTTCATATGAATCTAAATTTTTAATTTAGTTAATAAATTATTAGTCACATAATTCTTTATATAATTTCTATATATTGTAATTTAAAGGTAATTTTAAGACAATTAATTTAGAATGTTATTATAATTATTTTATAGTATCTATGATATTTATTTTATTTTCATCATTGTCATCATACATAAATATATCAATATTATTTTATTGTTTATATTATATTCCTCCCCATGGTGGATCAACATAAATAAAATCAACCATTTTAATTTAATTTTCTTGTTATATTTTTTTTAAATATTTTAATGAATTTTCATTAAATATTTAAATTTTATCATTTAACTGATATGTATTAATATTGTGATTTAATAAATTATAATTATCTTTGTTATATTCAATACTGGTAATTTATAAAATATTTTGACATAATCCCATTACAACAGTATCGCCCCCAACATTGGCAGTTAAATCATAACAAGTAATTTATTTATTTTAAACTTTTTATTAATTACAATAAGATAAAATTATTGTAATCATTTTTTTTGCTAAATGTGGGCGCGATACACTGTATTTTCCTTCTTCATTTATTTATGGGTTAATATTTGTATTTGGCAAATATGGAAAATATTTAAATATTTCTTGTTAAAAATTTACTTACATATATTGAAATTAATATTTATTTGTAATTATATAACAAATTTTATTTTGTTAATCTTTTGTATTTATATTTGTAAAATACAATTCATTTTAATATTTTGATTATTGTATAAATTTTTTCCATAAATAATTTGTTTCTTAATAATTATATGGTGAATATATATGTAATATATAAGGTTCATTTTTTAATTACTAAAATTTATCTATATATGTTTTATAATTCATTTTCATAAATATGTATATGAATATAATTTTGAATATAGTTATGAGTATAGTTATATGTTTTAAATTTATTATATAATAATATATATATAATAATAAAATCAAATTTTTATTTATTCAAGTTTCTTTTTATACTTCATAAATATTAATTAAAGTTTAAAAATTTTACAATAATTATTGTTATTATTCTGACATTAACTTAATTAATTATTTTTATTCTTCCATTGTTTTATCTAAACTTTATAATTTTTTTGTTTATTCTAAATTTTCATAATTTACATTTTCTATGATTTTGTTTTATTAATTTAACACAAAATCCATATCATGTAATTTAATTGTTTAACATTGATTATCTTTATTTAATTTATTAATCATTTATGTTTATTTAATATTTTAAAATGTATTATTTTTAACTTCTGATTATACTTCATTAATCTTGTGTTTGGATAAAACAATTCCCATTTTATTAAATATTATTTTGATTTATATTATAAAATATTTTATTTTATATAAATGTTTAAAATTAATTTTATATTATATTAATAATTAATAAAATATGATAGATACTCTTGTAATTACTGGATCTGGATTGAATTTTATATAGTTAATAAGTGTTATTAAAATATTAGAAGAAAATAATATAATGAACAATATTAAAAATATATATACAAGTAGTGGTAGTAGTATAATAGCATTTATGATAGGATTGGGATTAAAAAGTAAAGACATGGAATTAATATTAACAACTTATGATTTTTAATTTGATAAATACAATTTAAATATGACACTTGATACTATATTTTCATTTATTGATAATTATGGATTATATGATTAAAAAATATTATTAGAAATATTATAATATATTGTAGAATATTATAATAAAAAAATAAATCTAAAAAAATCTAAAAATAATAAAACATAATAAAAATGTTTATTAAAATTAGAAGACATTGATTTTAAATTTATGAGTTAAAATCATGGTATAAATGTTTATATTTAAATATCAAATATTACAACAAAAAAGGTATATTTTGTAAGCATTGATAATCCTGAAATGAAACCATATTAAAGTATTTTAGCAACTATATCTATACCATTTGTATTTAAACCATATATTCTAAATAATAATATTTATATTGATGGTTCAACATATATGTATTCGCCTATTAGTAATATATTAAATTCTACAAAATAATTATAAAACTATATTGCTTTTAAATTTAATTATAATTAATTTGAAAATAATATTAAAAAAAAAGATACATATGATAATATTAAAAATATGTATGATTATATTAATATATTAACTAAATATTAATATATTGAAAGATAATCTACTTGTGATAATGATGAAGTTTAAAAACACACAATTAATATTGAAGCACATTACTAAGATGTTTTTAATATTTAAACTTTTTCTATTAATTTTGACCCTTTATAGATACCAGATATTATAAAAAAAACATATGATTAAATTAAAAATAATTAAATATTTTAGAAAAAAATAAAACAAACTTAAGAATTTTTAAAACCATTAATATAAGTTAAAGATTAATGACAATGATTTATAAATTTCATAATTAAATATAATTAGAGTTATTTTATTCTTTATTCCATTATTATTTACACATGACGCAATTATTTTATTTTTTCATACAAAACCATCTTTCAATACATGGTTTATGAATATAGTATATACAATGAGGACATTTTAGTATATTATTTTATTATATTAATTCAAGTTATTATTTATGATTTGTAATTAATAATTTATCTAATGTTTTTTATTTACATTCTTCTTATGTTTCATTTATAGAACTGTATATTTATTTAAAGTTATTATCTAAATCTGTAATATTTTATTTATTTGTTGTATCGTCGTTAAATAAATTCATAAAACATATAGGACATTCTTATTATTCTTATATTTTTAAACAATGATTTGTTAAATTTTTATATTACAATTATTGTTTATTTTTATTTTTATTTTTTGTATATTCAGTATCAGTGGTTAATAGTTTATATTTTTCGGAAAGTTCATGATTTATTATGTCGCTGATGTCATTGTTTTTTATAATAAATTAATTTGATTTATTTAAAACTTAAATGCTAATAACTCCTGCATTTTAATATTCAACAAATGATGTTATTTTTAATACTTTAAATAATACAAAACAACAATGCTTACACATACAATTATTTCTTTTACACCAACTTGTAGAATCGGGACAATCACATTATAATTTTAAATTATTTGAATTTAATTATATTTAATATACTTTTTTTGTTGAACCACATATTTAAAATATAATATTATCATTTTCATTATTTTTTTCTGATTCTAAAAAGTAAATTGGTTCTATAAATATTTTTTAAAATCGTTTTTTTTATTCATATTATAAATTTTTTATAATATTTTCTTTTTATTAATATTATTGTGGTATTATTTATACCCAATTATCATAATTATCCATTGTAATTAATATTTTTATAATTATAAAAATTGAATTATTAGTTACTAATATATTATATAATACTTTATATAATACTTTATATATATTTCAAATTTAATAATATTGAAAATGGCGCAAAATCATATATAAGAATTGACAGGACCATGTAGGTAATAATGTGATTTATGTTTAAATTTATTTACATGTATAGATTTAAAAGATAATACGGTCGTAATTGATTATGACGATGGAAAAAACCAAAATGAATTTCATTGTTAAACATGTATTCATAATTAAGATTATGAATAATGTAAATAATGCGGTAAATATTTATATAGTATTGACAACTTTTAATGCGTTGATGACCAATTTGTATGTAGTTTAAATTGTAAATTAAATATATTAGTAAAACAATTAATAAGACTTCATTAAAAATAAGATTAAAAATAATGAAAAATAATCATGTGTTTTTTTAAAATTATTTTAATTATAATGAAATCATAGCAGAAATTGCTTTACGGATTACTTTTGGATGACCTATATTTTTAGTAACATAATCAGAAGAATTTATTATTATTTCTATTTATGTTTGTGTATTGTATTCAATAACTTCTTATGTTATTTTTTTTATTATTTTTTTCCCAATTTATGGAAATTCAGAAAGTATCTCTTTTATAGTCATTTCTTCTTAATCAATATTTTCTTATAATTTATCCATATTTATTATTTTTTATAATATATCAATATCTTGTATAAATAATATTTCAATATAACTTGTATATAAACAATATTATTTATATTTCAAATTTTTTTATTTTTAATTCATTAATATAAATCAATGAATTATTTTATTAATTTCCAATCATTATCGGGATAATATTAAAATGCCGCCCATTATGATTTATATTTAACAGCTTCAATATTTTTAATACTATCATCTGCCAATAATAATTTTTAATCTGGATATTTTTTTTCAATATTAGTATAAGCTTTTTAATATGGTTTTAAATCATAAATATTATAAGGATATATTACTTTTTCATGATTGATATGTTCTTTTAATCCTGAATTTTACATAATAAAATATACCCAATTATATGGAGCATTTGTAAATATACTGTAATTAATATTATTTTTTTAACAATATTCCCATAGATTATTGAAATCGTTTATTTCATTGAGTGTTTATTTATCAAAAAGTTTTATCAATGATTTCATTTTATCTTGTTAAAAAACAAAATCATTATAATGTTTTAAACATGTACTTGAATCAGTTTTTTAATTTATCACATTAACAGTATGTCCCAATGATTTATAATATTACTGGTTTAATTATTTAGCTTTCTCATATGGATAATTTGTCTTAACTTAAATAAATTTAATAGATTATTATTCTTAATAATTTAATATTTATTTATTTTTGAGTATTACGCCATCTAAATCCACAAATAAATGATTTTAATTATATTTTATAGACATTGTATTTATTATTTTTTTTATATATAATTTCAAAACTCCTAAATAAAAAAATATTTTTTTATTTTAAAGTATAATAAGTCTATATATTCATAATAATTAACTATTATTATAAAAAAATTTTGATTATTCTTTTTAAAAGTTAAAAGATGTTCCACATAAAACACATACTACAAATTAACATTTGTCGTCCTTTTAACACAAAATTCCACAATTTTTATTAGGACATTTGGCAAAACATTATTCATTTAATTTTGTTGTATTTGTTTATTAGATTTAACATACTTCAAAAGGAGTGTGATTTTAATTACATTTTAAACATTGATATTTCTAACACATTGGACATTGTATGTTAAAGATTTTTTCATTATCATATTCAATTAATGAATTACAAACTTTGCATTATATTATATTATTTTAATATTATTTTAATATTTATAATCTTTCATTTTCTATCATTTTTTAATGATATTGTGTTCCAACCACAACTTATAATATCATATCATAATTATAATTTTTATCACAAAACATACATTTTATTTCTATTTTTTTTTAATCTATTTTTTAATAAATATATTTTTAGATACAACAATAACATATTTTTTATTTACAACATAATAATTATTTATCAGGATAATCATTTTAACATATTTAACATATTAGATTATCCATTTTTGATTAATCAAAAAATTTAAACTGTCAAAATAATAATTATTGGTATTATTAAATATAGTAATTACAATTATTATTTCAATATTTTTTTTATAATACTATATAAATAATTATAATGATATTTTAAATAATATCTGATATTTGAATAATGGATTAATAGCACGATAAATTTATAAAGATTATTGAAAATAGGACAGATATAGGTAATCAAAGTAAAAGAATTTATAAGAGAGTTTTAAATAATATTTATAATAATGTATTAATTTAAAAAAATAAAAGTAAAAAAAATAATATAAAAAAAGGTGGAGATGCAACCGCAATAGTTAATGTAAGTAAAACATTGGATAATATTACATTTATAAAATTTAGAAATATGATTAATAAATGCTATAATTTGAAAGATAATCTTGAATAAATAATTTAAATTTTATATATGATGAATTTTTTAATAAATAATAATCATATAAAAATGTCAGCAATTGAAGCAAAAAAATATAATAATTATTATAATGAATTACAAGCAAAAAAAAGAGAAATATTAAATTCTAAATATTTTTAAGAATAATCTCGAAATAATAAAAATTATATAACATTTGAAGAATAATAAGAAGTATTTTAAAAATTATTAAAATACAATGAAAGATTACTTAGAAATTTGAAAACAACTAATTAATCTTTTATTAAAAAAGCATATGAAATAAATTAAAAATTACTAATGTTGGCATTTTATACAATATTAAAACCTAAAAGAAATGTTTATTATGATGTAAAATTAATTAAAAATCTAAAAGATATTGATTTCAATGATGATAATGATAAAAGAAATTATTTAGTTATATTGAACTGTGATAAAGGGTGTAATATTAAAAGCATTTAAGATTAAAATTAAATATCTGAAAATGAAAAATGTGCTGATTAAGATTGTGATTTAATAAAAGTTGATATTAATACTATGACTTTTGGTAAAGAACCATATATATTATTTGTTGAAAATAGTTATAAAACTGTTAAAACATATGGTAAAAAAGTATATAAAGTAAATAACCAATAATTATTAGATTTAATTATTTAAAGTATTTGGTCTTTTCCACGAGAAGTACTATTTTAAACTTGGTAATAGTATTAAAAAAAGAATGCAAATGGATACTCTAATAGTAATTTTACACGATTTTAACAAAATGTAATGGAATAATATACTGGCATAAGAGCAAGTGTTAATATATTTAGACACGCAAGAATAAATCACGAATTTGATTAAGGTAATTTCACTTCTGGATAATAATTATTGGATATGAGTGATTAAATGGATCATAGTGTAGATATGTTATTAAAATATAATTAAAAACCAGAAATAGAAAAATAAGTTTCTGAAATAAAAAATAAAAAATTGAAATAATAGTAATAAAATATTTAATAACAACCTATTGACAAAGATACACTTATTACAGTTAATGGCAAAACTTATAAATTAGTAAATTGATTATAAAACAATAAAATAATGTCAAACTTTATATTAAATTAATAATAAATTGACAAAAAAAGAAAAAGATACGAAGATGATTAAGATTATAATATACTTGATGAATAATAATTATTATAATCTATTATGATTTATGATATTTCTGACCCATCATAATCATTTGTTGGTTTCACTTCAATACAACCAAGAATATACTTTAAAAATTAAGTCCAGAGGTAAAGGAAATAACAAAATTAATTAGATAAAAATTAATCAAAATTATAATAATATTTTAAATATAAAGACATGGGAGTATATGCGAGTTATAAAGTTATAGGAATATAAAATTAAGATGAAAGTTAATAATAATTTAAAAAAAGAATTTAATAACACTATCCAGAATATTTTAAACTAAATACAGTGAATACAAAAATAGTAGAAAGTTTTAAATAAGAATAAAATAAATATAAATTACAAAATGAATAAGAATATTTTGTAATACAGTAAAATATTAATAATATTATAAAAATAGAAAAACATACATAAAAAATAGAAATTAATAATTAAGAACCAGATTAAGAACCAGATTAAGAACCAGATTAATTTGCATAGTAATTGACGGAAATGGAAAAGTTTTAATATGACGATCCGTATTTTCAATTTTATAATCCTTATTTTTATGAAGAATTTAATAACTAAATATTATGATTAAAAAAAAATAAAAATAATTAATAATTAATATATTTCATATTTAATAACTATTCAATTTGTCTATTAAATTTTTATTTTGTTTATTATAGTTTCTTGGAAAAGTATTTAAATCAATAAAATAATTTAATTAATCATGTGATGTAATTTAAAAATTTTGTATAGCTTAAATAATGTTATTTTTAACAAAAAACTTTAAATTTTTCGATTAATTAGTTTTTATGATTGTTAGTAATTCAATTTAATTATTATACCATTCAATATTTTTTTAAATTTATATTGTTTATAACTAAAAAAAATATCCTTATTTTTATGATTAATATATCTATTTTTTATTTTCAATTAATTTTTTTTATTTCAAATAAGTATTATAATGTATATTTTTTATTTCTTGTATTTTGTTTATTACATATTTATCGTGTTCGGTATAATCTTTATTATTTTTAGTTTCGTAATCAAATTCATACCAATCCCATACAAATTATGTCTTTGAATTTTTTTATTAATTATGTTATTCCAAATCATATATGTTTTTTGGTTACTATTCATTATTATATTCATCTTCATATTCAGAAGATATGTCGCTATAATAATCTAAATTTGTCATTTTGAATTATGAAGATGAAATTGTATCATAATATATAAATATAATTTAATAGTAATAATCATTATGGAGTTTTATATAAAAATTTTATTAATAATTAATTTAATCAATTATTAATAGATTCAAGATCTTAAATTCTTTATTCCAAAAGTTATATTTTTTAATTAAGTTCTTTAATAGAATTAACTAATATAAAATCCATTGCGTTTGCATCATATTAAAGAAGTTCTATTTCTTATTGTTATTATTATTCTTCTTCATTTTGTATTTCATTTTCGGTTTAATATGTAAATGTTCTACTAAAAATACATTCAGGTAATGTTTAAATATGGTCATTTGCTATAATACCAACATTAACTTTTCCATCATCAATTGTAGAATATAAACCATTATATTAGAAATATACTGGATTTACATTAAGTATAGTGTCCAAACCTCTACTAAAAGGTGTAATATTTTTTTTAGTTCTTATGTCCGAAGTATTAATCCAAGCAGTTCCTGTATTCTTTGCTGCATCACCTGAAACTTATAGATCATATGTAGGAACAACTGTTCCTATACCAACAAATCCACTGTTTAATATTGTCATTCTTATTGATGTTACACCGGCAGATTCATTTGTTAGGAACTATATACTTCCAGCATCATAATTTCTTATCTAACTATTGAAACTATTGTGTCCATATAATGACCCAGATAAATCATTTGTTGTTGAAGAATTTGTACCAGTCATTCTAACAAAACATGATGTACTATTTGAATTATAAAAAGATGCTTCAATTGTATTATCTTCAACTTAATCATGATGTTTTCCTCCAACATATAATACCGATGGAGTTGTATCTGATAATATTAAATATGGTGACCATGCAGAACCATTACTTAAAACACTTCCAGTAAAATTAATATCACCTGAAACATGTAAATTATATGCAGGTGTTGTTGTATTTATACCAAGTCTATTATTTGTTGTATCCCAGTGTAATGTATCCGTTGCTATAGCATTTGTTCCTTAACCAATTAATAATCTCCCCGAAGTAAAAGTTGTAGTACCTGTTCCTCCTTAATTTACTGACAATGTTCCGGTTTAATTTGATGCTGCCAAATAATAAGACCCTTCTTAATTGTCCAATAAATCAGCATTGAGATTATCTACCAATGTTGTAACCCCCGTAGTTAAACCTCCATCTGCTCTTACAATTCCCGTTGCTCTAATATCACCGGTGGTATCTAATGAATATTATGGCGAAGTACTTTTAATTCCAATATTATTTGTTGAGTGATTAATTGTAAACATTTCTATACCCGATCCAAATGTCCAATCATCATAAATTTTAAATTTACTACTATCCGATCTATCAATTCCCATACTATATCCTTATATAGTTGATACATTGAATGAAATATAAGGATCACCTCCCGTTGAACCACCTGTTTAAATAAGCGCAATAGCGTGCCGCGTAGATGCATTTGAAGTATTTAAAATTTATAATTATGCATTTCCGGGATTTGTTGGAGCAATTGTTGAAGTAATTATTGTTTATGGATTGGTCATTGTTCCGATAATATTCATGGCACCTGTGTTGAAAAATGAATGTGTTTCTGTCAGTAAATTTGAATTATTATTTGATCCAGAAATTGAAAAATAAATTCTTTTATTTATGTTTTCTGTCATACTAATTCTTGATGTATAACTTTGATTTGTATTTCTCCATATAATTGAACCTCTATCTAAATTACTATCAATACCTGGACTTTATAATTCTAAAACTATATTTGGTATAGAATTTTAAATTCTAAAAGAATTATTTGTTGTTAAAAAGTTAGAAGAACTTTAAATTGTATCAGTAATTTATAATGAATAAAATTAAGCTTTTAGACCTTTCATATTTTAATCCGTTATAACTGCTGTCCAACCAGTATTGTCTCTCATCATTGGTCCTCCGATATTTCCACCATTTGTTGAAGTTTAAGAAGATTAAAAATTATTACTCCACAATCCACCTGTTGCAGAATTTCCATCAAAAAAATTAGGATCATATCCAAATTCACCCGATACATTACTATAACTATTATCATTATATTCTGTATTTTATAAAAAAATACTTTTAAAACGAGCTTATCCATTTACATCTAAATTATATATTGGTGTCGTTTGATTTAAACCAATATATCCAGTTGTTTTATCAATTGTTATACAATTTCCCGGTGTTGTTGCTTGTATTACAAAATTACCAGTATTTAAACCCATTGTCCAATTATCTCCTAAAAATGTATTTGATTCATATAATACTATCTATGAATTACTACCATTTGTTTTTGGTGCAAGTTATAATATAGAATTATCTTCTATTATTTTCATTTATCCATTAAAATAACTTGTTCCTGTTGTTTCTAATTTATAAGTATTGTTTGTATTTCCTATTGATAAATTTCCTGTTGACGATAATCTTAATCTTTCTGTATTACTTGTATTAAATGACATATATCCGTTTTCTTAATTATTCATAATTACATTTGAAGTATTTAGTTTCAATACTAATCCATCATTTATTGTTGTTCCAGAAGAATTATTTGTAATTTACATTTATGTATTTGTATTATCATTATGAATGTGTAATTTACTCGAAGGTTGATTGTCAATTCCCATTCCTGTTGCATTATAATACATTATTTGTGTTTAATTATTTGTATTCCATTTATGTCCGTTATCACTTGAAATTTCATATGATTATGTAAAAGTTGGAGTTATACCAGAAGTTGTCTCATTTTCTGATACCAATAATTATATTTTTCCTATTCCAGAATCATTTGTAAATAATAATTTTGTACAAGCATCATTCGCTAAAACTACATTTCCATCATTATCAATATTATTTAATATTGAAAAATTTCCTTAACCATCATTTGTTGTAATACTTCGCTGTTATTGATTATCAAATATAATTTAAGATTCGTCGTGTTATAATAATATGCGCCCTTTGCTTGTGGATGTTCCATCACCTGTCATTATTAAATCACTATTTGAAAGTGTAATGTTTCCATTACTTGATATTGACATTCTTTATGTTCCTGCTGTGTTAAAAAATATTTATCCATATGTGCTTGATGAATTCCCTGCATAAAATGATATATCTGAATTTGTTGAATTAGTTGTATCATATGCACCATGAATTGACAATGAACCTTGTGATATAATTGAATGATTTGAATCTAAATTTGTTCCCGATGTTGCGTTACCAAGATTAATATTGTTTGTTTATAAATTACCAGTAATTAAAAGATTTGAAGTTGTATCATTCCAAGTTAATTTAGAACTATTTGTAGTAATATTGTTTGATGAATCATAGTATAAAATACCTCGATTATTGACTGAAATATTATTTAAATCAAAAAAATTATAAATTACTTAATCTATGTTGCCATAATTAATATTTAATATTTATTTTTATGGTAATACTGATTTGTTCTGATTTGTTGCCATAGTTGATATATTTTTTATAATATTTATATTATAGTTATTTTATTTATAAAAAGTTTTTTAGTTTTTAATTAAAAAAATATTTAATTCATATTATAAATTAATCAATAAATTATTTCGAGAACAAGAAACCATTTTTATTCGGGTTAAAATTATACTGCTTATTCCCTTTCATCGTCAAAACGAAATTATAAATCAGTAATTGTTTAAGTAGAAGTATCGTGGATATGTGTAGTGGGTTCAAATTATTCTTAAAATGTTTCTTGATATATTGAACTTATTGGTATTTATGCAATATAATTATTTTATTATGTTGTAGTTATAGTTTAATTTGTCATTCTAAGAAATAATACAGTATGATATAATAGATTTATACCTGCGCTTCCTGTCAATGAAAGCATATCTGATAATTATGTTTATGTATATGTTGCGGTTTATCCATCAAGTAAAGTATTAGTAACATTATCATAAACATATGTTAAATTATTATTTTAAAAAAAATTTAAAATATCAGTTAATGAATAATTTCCAACTGGGAGCGTCAAAGAAGTTGAAGAACCACCACTTGGTGTATATGTAAAAATATTATTATTTGTGGTGATATTTGGAAAAAGATTCATACAATAAAACGATATAGGACGGATTTGAATTTTGGGATTAGTTGTAGTTATTTGTGAAGGAAGTGTATATGTATATGTTTAATAACTAACATTTGTTGTATTCTAACTATTAATAAATAATAATTTTTTTGAAGTCATTATAATTTATATTATATATCTTTTATTTAATAAATCATTTAAAATAATAATAAATAATTAAAAACTATTTTTTTTTGACAAAAAATGAAATTATTGTAATTAAAATATTATCAGCGATATAATATTAGAGACATACGATTTCAAGTTTTTTAAAGATAATCGATTAAATACACAGATATTATAAATAACAATCAAAAAACTAACAACTATTATAAATTTAATATAAGAAAATGGAACAAATTAACCAATAACAGAGTCTATCAGAAGACCAAATATTAGATTAATTGGCATATTATGTCATTTAAGATGACAATACTAACTTACATGTTGCATCAGAAAAAGGCAACTTGGATGTGGTTAGATATTGTGTATAGTCATGTATAGCAGATATTAATGCAAGGAATAAGTATGGTACTACACCATTACATTCGGCATCACGGAATGGACACTTAGAAGTAGTGAAATACTTGAAAAGTGTTGGAGCAGATATTCATGCAAAAGAAAATGATGGTTGGACACCATTGCATTCAGCATCCGAGAATGGACACTTAGAAGTAGTGAAATATTTGAAAGCTGTTGGAGCAGATATTCATGCAAAAGATAACGATGGTTATACACCATTATATTTAACATCATGGTATGGACACTTAGAAGTAGTGAAATACTTGAAAAGTGTTGGAGCAGATATCCATGCAAAGACTAACAATGGTTATACACCATTACATTTAGCATCACAGTGTGGATATTTAGAAGTAGTGAAATACTTGAAAAGTGTTGGAGCAGATATTCATGCAAAAGATAATGAT
>JACCEE010129556.1_pt1 | contig 18612 bp, 11 predicted proteins | sample 7449931 | NCBI WGS metagenome assembly JACCEE01 (sample SAMN15323457, study PRJNA562643) | freshwater metagenome | isolation source: river surface water | place: USA:Blue River Watershed | collected 2017-08-19 | reverse complement strand
TGTCAAAAATCCGTCGCCCTTCTGCAATGGCCTTGACTATCGTGGAAAAATTATCATCCAACAAAATCAGGTTTGCCGCCTCCTTGCTCACATCCGTGCCGGCGATACCCATGGCAATACCAATGGTGGCAGCTTTGAGTGAGGGGGCATCATTGACCCCATCTCCGGTCATGGCTGTGACGTGTCGCTTGTGTTGGGGGTACTGTACGATGGGCAATGTCTGTTCGGGTGCTACTCGGGCATAGACGGTCACCTGCTCCACCTGAGCTTCAAAGTCTGCATCTGAAATTTCCGCCAATTCCCTACCCGTCAACACCAAGTCACCGGCCTTCCAAATGCCCACCTGGGTAGCAATGGCTTTGGCGGTGGCGGGATGATCTCCGGTAATCATAACTGGGATGATTCCTGCTGCTAGGCAGGCAGCTATGGAGGCTTTGATCTCTTCGCGTGGAGGATCAATTAGGGCTATTTTCCCAAAATAGAGGAGCTTAGCTTCCAATTCTGGCCAGTCTTTTTCTGCGGGCAAGCTTGGAAGCCACCTTCCCCCAAATGCTAATACACGCTCCCCTTGGAGCGCCCATTCTTCGGTACTTTGCTCCAAAATCTGGGCGGATTCTGGGTCGGCCAAGACCTTGGCAATGGATTCAGGAGCCCCCTTGCAAAGAAGTAAGACCCCTTGGGACAGTTGGTGAAAGGTACTCATCCGTTTGCGATCGGAGTCAAAGGGGATCTCACCAATTCTTGGAAAATGGTCAACTAGGAGCTGGTACTTTTCCAAGGAAATTTCACTTACCAGTTCAGCGACCAAAGCCATCTCGGTTGGTTCGCCTGCAAAGCGACCCTCTGGAGTAAAGTGAACATCATGGCACAAGGCTTGTGCCAGTTGGAGGTTGCTGAAATTAGGTGTAAACCGATCCTGGTCTTCTGCCTCTGTACGGGTTACGGCTAGTTTGTTTTCGGTGAGGGTGCCCGTTTTGTCAGTGCAGATGTAAGTGACTGCACCAAGACTCTCCACAGCGGGGAGTTTGCGGATCAAGGCATTTTTTTTGGCCAAGCGCTTGGCGCCTAGTGAGAGTGCAATGGTAATCAGCGCAGGTAGCGCTTCTGGGATGGCAGCTACAGCCAAACTCACGGAAAGGAGCAGCACCTGTAAGATTGCCTCTCCTCGGAGGATTCCTACGACGAAAAGCACCACACAAATTACGAGCACGGCTAGGGAAATTAATTTTCCAAATCGCTGCATCCGTTGTTGAAGTGGAGTAGGTGGTGAGCTTGTTTGAAGAAGAGAAGCAATTTTTCCTAACTCCGTGTCCATCCCGATGGCTACCACTAGTCCTTTGGCTCTGCCTTGAGTGACTAGGGTGCCTTTGAAACCCATGTTGAACTGATCACCTGGGGTTAAATTTTCCCCAAGGAGGACCTCTATTTGTTTGTCTACCGGAAGGGATTCACCTGTGAGCGATGATTCGTCAATTTTTAGAGAAAAGCTTTCCAGAAACCGCACATCTGCAGGCACCTGGTTGCCTGCTTCCAAGAGGATTACATCCCCAACGACCAATTGCGAAGCAGGAATGGAAATCACCTTTCCAGATCGAAGAACTTTACTTTGCGTTTGGGTAAGTTTCTTTAGGGAATCCATGGCCTTTTCAGCCTTGTACTCTTGGACAAAACCCAACACGGCATTCAAAAGGAGGATACCCAAAATGATGAGCGTATCTGTCCAGTCTCCAATCCATCCTGAAAGTAGGGCTGCCCCTACCAAAATCAAGATCATCAGGTCTTTGAATTGGCTGATGAATAGAATGAAAACACTATTTTTCTTGGTTTCGAGCAGCACATTTGTCCCAAACTTTTGGCTGCGTATTAAGGCTTCTTCTTCCTCCAAACCAGAGGAGGTTGTCCGCAGTTGCAAAAAAAGTTGCTCGGGAGAAGCTTGGTAGAACATCATAAGTAAAAAAGTGCCTGTTTAAAAATACGCTTTCTATTTCAGAGTAGCTGTACCGAAGGAAAAAAGAATCGGTAAACTAGAAAAATCTAGTATGGCTAAAAAACGGGTAGCTTGTATCTCCGATTAATTTGGATGCAGAAAAATGCGTTGGGCATAGGCAAAACTCAAGTAGCTAAGTACTCCACCAAAGGCATCGGCTGCCTCGAGTTGGCGATCGCTGACTTTTTTTCCTAGCAAGCGACAGAGGAGTAGGCCATATACTCCATTTAAACAGATTTGAATTTCATTTCCTACTTCTTCCCCAGCAGCAGTGTCAATTGTTTCGAGCAAGTGAGGTTTGACCTGATTGAAGGTTTGTACATAGCCCACATCGGATTTAAGCAATTGGTAATGCAAATCGAGCAGCGAATTCACGATTTCTTGGACAGCCTTGAGGTGCCCCTTTTCCAGAAGCCCTTCAGTACGCATTTGCGCAGCGAGGTCTCCAAACCAGGTCTTTATTTCTTGTTTTTCTTCTTCAGCGACAGGATAGTGGGAAATCACGTAGGTGTAGATCTCTTCCAAATTGCCCTGATAGGAGCGAATGAGGTCTTCCATTTGATACATGTAGATCAGGTATTCCCCTATATTCTGTGCTTTTTTTCGGTCGGCGATGGCTTTCATGCGGCTGTTCTTTGGCTTGCAAAAGTAATTTAGAATAGATGCTGCTCCCAGAAAAAGGGATAAAAGTCTTCGGGAAGGTTCTTTCAGGCTTCCTTACAACTGTTTAGCTGAGTTAAAATCTGATTTTGCAGCAAACAATTCCTGGTCAACTTCGCTTTTTTCAATAAGGCAGATCCACCTCGAAAAGTACGTGGAATTCCTTGTCTATTTCTAGGGAATACTAGCTGAGAACGCTACTTTTTTCCTACTTTTGCCACACGTAAGCTTATGAAAAACATTCGGAATTTCTGTATCATCGCCCACATCGACCATGGGAAGAGTACTTTAGCAGACAGGTTGTTGCAGACGACCAACACGGTTTCTGACCGAGAGATGCAAAATCAATTGTTGGACGACATGGACCTGGAGCGAGAGCGTGGCATCACGATCAAGTCTCACGCGATCCAGATGAAGTACAACTACAAGGGCGAGGAGTACATTCTCAACTTGATTGATACCCCAGGACACGTGGATTTTTCCTATGAGGTATCGCGTTCCATTGCCGCCTGTGAAGGGGCTTTGCTGATTGTCGATGCATCTCAAGGCGTGGAGGCCCAGACGATTTCTAACCTCTATTTGGCACTAGGTCATGACTTAGAAATTATCCCTGTTTTGAATAAAATCGATCTTCCTGGTGCTGATCCAGAGGTGGTGGCTGATGAAGTGATTGACCTTTTGGGCTGTAAGCGGGAGGACATCGTGTTGGCTTCAGGCAAGGAAGGGATCGGGATCGAGGATATTTTGGCTAAGGTGATTGAAAATATTCCGCCTCCCAAAGGGGATCCAGAGGCCCCTCTTCAGGCCATGATTTTTGACTCGCAGTTTAACTCTTTCCGTGGGGTGGAGGTAATTTTTCGAATTTTTAACGGTACCCTAAGAAAGGGGGATAAGATTAAGTTTGTCAATTCAGGCAAGGAGTATTTTGCTGACGAGATAGGGATTTTAGGGGTGAACCAGATCCCACAACAGACCATGAGTGCGGGAAATGTGGGCTACCTGATTTCCGGCATCAAAGTAGCCAAAGAAGTGGCCGTAGGGGATACCGTGACTCATGTCAAAAACCCTTGTGCGGAAGCTATCAAAGGCTTTGAAAATGTGAAACCGATGGTATTTGCAGGTATTTATCCTGTGGATACTACCGAATTTGAGGAACTTCGTGCCTCTATGGAAAAATTGCAGCTCAACGACGCCTCGCTCGTATGGGAACCAGAAACGTCTGCGGCCTTGGGTTTTGGCTTCCGATGCGGATTTTTGGGCATGTTGCACATGGAGATTGTTCAGGAGCGTCTGGAACGTGAATTTGACATGACTGTCATCACGACAGTACCTTCAGTGCAGTTCAAGGCCCTCATGACCAACGACGAGTACCAGGTAATCAATGCGCCATCCGATATGCCTGATCCTACGCGATTTAAACATATCGAGGAGCCTTTTGTGAGGGCTTCCATTATCACTGCGGCAGAGTATGTGGGTCCTGTGATTTCCCTTTGCATGGACAAACGTGGTCAGATCAAGAATCAGGTGTATTTGACTTCTGATCGGGTGGAGTTGCAGTTTGACATGCCTTTGGCGGAAATCGTATTCGACTTCTTTGATCGCTTGAAGACCATTTCCAGAGGCTACGCTTCCCTAGATTACGAATTGAAAGGGTTCCAAGAGTCTAACATGGTGCGCTTGGATATCATGCTCAATGGGGAGCCTGTGGATGCGCTTTCTGCGATTGTGCACCGGGATAAAGCTTACGATTGGGGCAAGCGTCTTTGCGATAAGCTGAAGGAGCTGGTGCCACGGCAAATGTTTGAAATCGCCATTCAGGCAGCTATAGGGCAGAAAATCATTGCCCGTGAAACGGTAAAGGCCTTGCGTAAAAACGTGTTGGCCAAGTGCTACGGGGGTGATATCTCGCGTAAGCGTAAGCTCTTGGAAAAGCAGAAAAAAGGGAAGAAGCGCATGCGCCAGGTTGGTAATGTCGAGATCCCTCAGGAGGCGTTTATGGCGGTGTTGAAGCTGGATTGATGAAGTAAGAAGTACGAGGTACGGTTCTGTTTCTTCATCTTTCTTCATTCAATATTCGACATTCGGAGTTTTACATGTAGTTAACCTCCAGAATATCCAATTTTGAATATTATTTTTTAATTATTTACACCCATTTTTTTGCTGAAGTAATGATGGAAAAAAAGTTTGATTTGGAAGAGCGATTAATTGAGTTTGCAGCTCAAATAATCAAGTTTACAGAAAGTATGATTTCCAGCAAATCCGGAAATCATTTAGCAAATCAATTACTAAGAAGCGGAACAAGTCCTGCTTTGAATTATGGGGAGGCGCAAAGTGGGGAATCGAGAAAAGATTTTATACATAAGTTTAAAGTCATTTTAAAAGAGTTAAGAGAGACGTTAATTGGATTGAAAATAGTAGAAAGAGCAATGCTTCATCAGGATCATGCGTTTTTGAGTCGAGTGAAAGATGAGTGCAATCAGTTGATTTCTATTTTTGTTAAAAGCGTATCCACTGCCGAGCGTAACCGATTTGAGTAAGTTTCCTACACAACAATTGATCTAATTGATTTTAATCAACTGACGTCAACGATTTAGGAGTTTAGTTTTTGAATAGAAAAGAATAATAATGAATGTCGATTGTTGAATATCGATTGAAGAATAAAGTAGAATAGTAGATCCCATGAGCACTCTAATCGATGGAAAAAAAACCGCGCAAGACATAAAAAATGAAATTGCAGCGCGGGTATCGGAAATTAAACAAGGAGGCGGAAAGCAGCCTCACCTAGCAGCTATACTGGTAGGTGAAGATGGTGCCAGCCAAACCTATGTAGGAGCCAAAGTGAAGGCCTGCGAAGAGGTAGGATTTACTTCTACGCTGGTACGCCTACCGGCAGATGTTTCTGAAGAGGAACTCCTCCTTACCGTGGAGGACATCAATCAAAACCCGGATATCGACGGTTTGATTGTACAGCTCCCCCTTCCTGCTCACATCTCAGTGGATAAGGTAACCAATCGAATTCGTCCTGAAAAAGATGTGGATGGATTTACCCCGGCAAATGTGGGCCGAATGACCCTAAACTGGCCTGCTTATGTGGCTGCCACACCTTACGGGATCATTGAATTACTCAAGCGCTACCAAATCGAAACCTCCGGTAAGCATTGTGTGGTCATCGGTCGCAGCCATATTGTAGGGAGCCCAATGAGTATTTTGATGGCCCGCAATGGCTATCCTGGCAATGCTACTGTTACCTTAACGCACTCTAGGACCAAGGATTTGGCAGCCATTTGTAGAACAGCAGATATTTTGATTGTGGCCATTGGCAAGCCTGAGTTTGTAACAGCTGATATGGTGAAGCCCGGAGCAGTAGTAATTGATGTGGGCATCCACCGGATAGCAGACGAAACTAAAAAAACAGGTTTCCGATTGATTGGCGATGTAAAGTACGACGAAGTAGCGTCCTTAGCATCCGCTATCACGCCTGTTCCCGGTGGGGTAGGTCCGATGACCATTGCAGCCTTACTGTACAATACACTTCAGTCTGCTGAAAAGAAGGTTTTTGGCTAATGAGTAAAAAAAGTAAAGAAAACCGAAGGGAAGCTTTGCTTCCCAAAGCTTGGTTTTCTACTTTTGCAATCCCCAATCGCGCATGTGGTGAAATTGGTAGACACGCCACTTTGAGGGGGTGGTGCCCGTTCGGGTGTGGAAGTTCGAATCTTCTCATGCGCACAAAAAAAGGCGACTTTCGAGTCGCCTTTTTCGTTTTTAAATCACCTAAGCCTATTTTTCTTTTAATTGAAGGGGCTTCCCCATTTTTCGTTGGTGTACACATCTCTTCCAGAGAGTGTCTGTATAAATGCGACGATGGCATTGATTTCAGCTCCCGTGAGGTTGAGTCTTTGCACATTTCCGCCTGGAGCCAAACGAGGATCTAGGTTGTTGTTTCCTCCTTGTGCAGGTATGTTGTTGTAATGCCCCACTACATTTTGAAGAGAGTTAAACACACCCGAATGCATGAAGGGGCCATTGCTTCCTCCAGTTGCATTCACTGCATCGCGAAGTGTTGGAGATCGGGTAATGGATAGTTCTTGACCAGCGCCTTGAGTTAAAGGACGGATGACTCCATTGTTTCGGCTATTCGGATCAATGTCAAATTCAGGTGCTTGATGGCAGCCTTGGCAACCAGCCCCACCACTTATTCGAGTACCTGTTCCATCAAAAACGGGTGGGGTCAAGAACAACTGCTTTCCTAGGTTTTCTTGGGCGGTAAAATTAGGAAAGGGGGGCCCGTCATTTCCCACCTGTGCTCTCCCTATGTCGTATTTGCTATCAAAAGATTGAATACTGCGGATGAAAGCAGCCAATGCCTGCTGCAAGCGTGGTTCGGTGACTGCTGAGCTCCCGTAGGCAAGCGTGAACAATTCCTGATAGTAGGCAATACCACTCAATTTAGTAAGGAGAGCAGCGAGGTTGGGACGTCCATTTTGCCCACTAAATCCCATTTCTGCATGATCTTGGATCGGCGTAGTGACTTGAGCTTCCAGGGTTGCTGCGCGCTCATCCCAGAAGAACTTGGGCTCAACGGCAAATCGCGTATTGATCAGGCGCATGGAATGTCGGGTGGTCTGGCCTCCCTGCACGCCTTGACTGGCTAAGTTAGGGTCACTGAATCCAAATGCTTGTTGGTGGCAACTGGCACAGGAGACCGTATTGTCGATGCTGAGACTTTTATCGTAGAATAGCACTCTCCCTAAAATTGCCTTTTCGTTGGTGATGGTATTGGTTCCCGTATTGTCCTTACGAATGTAATTGGGGATGGATTGGCTTGCATAATTGGGTAGGTTGTTCGGGTCAATCTTTGATCCAAATACCTCGACAATGGCGGAATTGATTGTAGGTGCGGTGGTTTCCTGTTCGCTGCAGGAGCTCATTAGTAAAACTAAACCTAAAGCGAAAACGGCAAGTGAATTCTTCATGGGCTGAATGGGGTTAGGTTTACTGATTTTTGAGTTTAGACCCCTTCCGCTATTCGGGGTTTAATTTCAAAACGTAATAACATAAATAAATAGTATTTATGCTTAATCGGGTTTTCCGCGTTTCTCAAAAAGGAACTGATTGAACCCGTGAAGATCCCTGCAATGCATCATTGCCTGTGGACCGTCAACCGATTGCCAACTTGATCCACAGGCCTAATGAGCCAGGGGTAGTTGCTGATAATTAGTTAAAATTTTAGTAGTTTGGGAAAAAAACTAAGCTCATGAAGGCTCTCCACTTCTTTCTTCTTTGCACTGCAGCATTTCTTGTTTCGGTTGCAGCTGTTGCCCAAACCCCTCAATTTCCAATTGTCAAAGGCTTTGGAGGAATCTATGAGATCCCGGATGCAACCGAACGGCCAGATGGGACCTTGGAATACAAAATTTTAGTTGACCTGACTTCACCTTCGGAGGACCCCAAGCAAATCTCCCGTTTTGTGGACAATGTGGCACGCCTCATGAACCTTCATGGGCTGGCGGGGGTCACCAAAGACCGGCTCAAGGTAAAGGTGGTGCTGCATGGAGGAGGGATTTTTGCACTCTTGAATGACGAGAATTATCAAAAAAAATACGAGGTTAAAAATCCTAACCTAGCAGTCTTTGAAGCCTTGGAGGAGGCTGGTGCTGAAATACTAGTGTGCGGGCAGTCACTCATCGCTCGCAATCTAAAAACTGCTGATCTCTGGCCTGGAGTAACTGTTGCGCACTCCGCGCTGACCACCATTACCACCTATTCCATGAAAGGTTACATCGTATTGAAATTTTGATTGAGAACTCTGGGGTAAAATTTTGGATTTTTTTTAGGAATTGGTCTTTTTCAAATCGGGAAATGTTTTGAAAAAACCTACCTTTATTCTTTCCTATAAACCCATACCTTCTTTCCATGAGTGACGCTATCAAACATGAATGTGGAATAGCCCTTATTCGGCTTCGAAAACCGGTTCAGTACTACATCGACACCTATGGAACGGCTGCATTTGCGGCAAATCGATTGTATGTGCTGATGCAAAAGCAACTCAATCGAGGACAGGATGGAGCAGGGGTAGCAAACATCAAAATTGGAACTAAACCCGGTACCCGTTACATCAGCAGGTACCGCTCGGTAGACCCCTCAGCGGTCAACGATATTTTTGAGAAAATCACTAGTAAGTTTAAGAAGGCGAAGAAGTTGGGGGGTAAAAAAGCGCTCACCAACGGGGAATGGCTTAAAGAAAATATGGCCTTCTCTGGTGAAGTGTGGCTAGGACACCTACGCTACGGTACCCACGGCGAAAACAGCATTGAAACTTGCCATCCCTTCTTGAAGCAGAACAATTGGAGAAGTCGGAACCTGGTCATGGCGGGCAACTTCAACATGACCAATAACGAGGAACTTTTTGGGAGACTGGTGGAGTTGGGACAGCATCCCAAGGAAAAGACAGACACCGTTACAGTGATGGAGAAGATTGGACACTTTTTGGACGAAGAAAATCAGCGCATATTTGACCAATTCAAGGAGGAATACTCGAATGAGGAGTTGACACATATCATTGAAGATAAATTGGATGTGGGGCGAATTTTACGTCGATCCTGTCGTGACTTTGATGGAGGCTATGCGATGGCGGGTATGATCGGAAATGGCTCCGCCTTTGTGGTACGGGATCCTTCAGGGATTCGACCGGCATTTTATTACGCAGACGACGAAGTGATTGTGGTGGCTTCTGAAAAGCCTGCGATCAAGTCTGCTTTCAACATTGACTTCAAGGCCATCAAAGAAATAAAGCCAGGCCATGCAATCGTGATCAACAAGGACGGCTCCTTTGCTGAGGAAGAGATCTTGCCGGCCCGAGAAAAGAAATCCTGTTCCTTTGAGCGCATCTATTTTTCTAGAGGAACGGACCCAGGGATCTACCAGGAACGGAAAAATTTGGGCAAGGCCCTGATCCCTCAAATCTTGAAGGCCATCGATTTTGATTTGAAAAACACCGTGTTTTCTTACATACCCAATACCGCAGAAACAGCCTTTTTGGGCATGATTGAAGGATTGGACGAGTACCTTGTGGCCAAGCGGAAAGAAGTCCTTTTGGATGGAAAACCCCATGTAGGGGACTTGGACGAACTCTTGAGTTTCCGCCCACGCGTAGAGAAGTTGGTCAGCAAGGATGTAAAGCTACGCACCTTTATCGCTAGCGATGCTGATCGGGATTCGATGGTGGCTAGTGTATATGACACCACTTATGAGGTAATCCGACCAGGAATTGACACGCTCGTGGTGATTGACGACAGCATTGTGCGAGGAACCACCTTGGAGAAAAGTATTCTGACTACACTTGATCGACTCAATCCCAAGCGAATTGTGATTGTGTCCTCTGCTCCACAGATCCGCTACCCCGATTGCTACGGCATCGATATGTCTCGTATGAAGGAATTTGTGGCCTTTCGGGCGGCAATCGCACTCCTTCAAGAGCGAAAAATGGAGCAGACCTTGGACCAGGTGTATGAGCAGTGTAAAGCGCAACCAGACCATTCCAAGAACTTTGTGAAGCAGGTTTATGCGCCCTTTACCGAACAGGAGATTTCCGATAAGGTAGCTCAAATTGTGACCACTTCAGATATCAAAGCAGAAGTAAAGGTGATCTTCCAAACGGTCGACAACTTACATCGTTGCATCCCAGAGCACACTGGAGACTGGTACTTTACCGGAGATTACCCTACCTCTGGCGGTACCCGGGTAGTCAACAAAGCTTTTGTGAATTACATGGAAGGTAAGACAGTACGGGCTTATTAAGATTACAGTCCATAATTTGTTATAGAAATAGTGGATGAGCTACAATTAGGCTTAAAATCTAGTTGCCCATTTCAATAAACTTACTATTTAAATCATCCCCATGATTGACGTTTCCCTACTCAAGCAAATTTGTGAAATCCCAGGTGCCCCTGGTTTTGAAAAACCTGTTCGTGACCTAGTGGTTTCCTTGATATCTCCTCATGCAGATGAGGTGCGCATCGATAACATTGGCAACGTGATTGCCCTCAAAAAGGGAACACGCAATCCTGATGGGAAGCGGGTCATGCTGGCTGCCCACTTGGATGAAATCGGATTTATCGTTTCCCATATCGACGAACAAGGATTCCTGCGATTTAATACTCTCGGAGGATTTGATCCGAAAACACTCACCGCACAGCGGGTGATCGTCCACGGTAAAAAAGACCTGATTGGGGTGATGGGCAGCAAGCCCATCCACGTGATGACTCCCGAAGAGAAAACCAAGCTTCCCAAGACTACAGACTTTTTCATTGATCTGGGCATGCCCAAGGAAGAGGTGGAGAAATACATCACCATCGGCGATCCTGTAACACGCGATCGGGAACTGATTGAGATGGGCGACTGTGTCAACTGCAAGTCTATCGACAATCGAGTAGCGGTCTTTATTGTTATTGAAGCGCTAAAGCAACTCAAAAACCCAGCCTACGACGTGTATGCTGCCTTTACCGTACAGGAAGAAGTGGGCATTCGTGGAGCGAATGTAGCGGCACACCAAATCAATCCAGACTTTGGCATTGCATTGGATACCACCATTGCCTTTGATGTGCCTGGAGCAGCAGCACACGAGAAGGTGACCGAACTCGGAAAGGGTACCGCCATCAAGATTATGGATGCCATGACTATTTGCGACTACCGCATGGTGGCCTTTATGAAACAGGTGGCAGGAAAAGAAGCGATATCCTGGCAGCCGGAACTATTGACCGCAGGAGGCACAGATACCGCTGGCGTGCAGCGCATGGGCAAGCAAGGTGCGATTGCGGGAGCGATATCCATCCCGACGCGACACTTGCATCAAGTGATTGAAATGGCACACAAGAAGGATATTGCCGATTCCATCGCCTTGCTGGTGGCTTGTCTCGAACAATTGGATTCCTACGACTGGAGTCATTAATTACCCAGAAGGAAGGTCCTTCTTGGGGAAGATTTTGTAGTTTGGTTCACTAGCAGCTACCCATGCACATCCTCGCATTTATCCTTTATTTTTTGACGCTTGGCCTTTCTGTTTTTGAGAGTGCTATTCAGAGCAGTACCCAAGTTCATCCGGATGCTTCCGATTGGCAAGTGCTCTTCAATGGCAAGGATCTAAAAGGCTGGGTGCCGAAAATTCACCACCATGAGGTAGGAGACAACTATGCGGAAACCTTCCGCGTTCGGGATGCTGCAATTGAAGTCAACTACGAGGGTTATGGTGATTTTGAAGATCGCTTTGGCCACCTATTTTATGAAAAGCCCTTTTCGAGCTTTCACCTAGTTTGGGAATATAGATTCACTGATCAGTTTGTGCCTACCGCCCCCAGCTATACCTACCGCAATTCAGGAGTCATGTTTCACTCGCAAGCTCCAGAAAGTATCTTGAAGGAACAGGATTGGCCTATTTCTGTGGAATACCAAATGCTTGCAAGAGAAAAGGAGGGCGAACCCAGACCTACAGGAAATATGTGTTCCCCAGGCACAGACATTGTCTATCAAGGAAAAATCGATCCTCGGCATTGCATCAACTCTTCCTCTCCCACCTTTGCTTGGGACGAATGGGTGAAAGCTGAGTTGATTGTGTATGGAGACTCTATCGTACACCATTTGGTGAATGGAGATACGGTCTTGACCTATTCCTTTCCTCAAATCGGGGGAGGAGTAGCCAATCGCTACAATCCTGCACTCAAAGTTGATGGAACACCCCTGCGTTCAGGCTATATCGGCCTGCAAAGTGAAGGACAGGGGGTACTTTTTCGCCAGCTAAAAATTCGGGAATTGAAGTAATTCTCCCGATCCTTGAATTCAAGAATCGGGAGTGATTCCTTATCCCAATTGGGCTAAGCTTGCTTCTAGGGCTTTGATTTTTGCTTCCGCATCGGCCTGCTTTTTTCGCTCCATTTCCAATACTTGCGCAGGAGCACCAGCTACGAAGCGTTCGTTGCTTAGTTTTTTCTCCACCCCAGCCAAGAATCCTTTGGTATAGTCCAGTTCCTTTTGGATGGCGGCTTTTTCCGCTTCCACATCGATGGAATCTCCCATAGGAATGAAGCATTCGTCTGCTTTCACCACAAAACTCATGGCCTGCTCCACTTTATCGCCAAATTGAAGTGAGGAAAGATTTGCCAACTTGATCAACACGGATTCAAATCTGCTGTATAAACCTGGGTTTTGGGTGCGGATGGTTAAGTCAAGCGCTTCTTTTGGAGACATGCCTTTGGAAGCGCGGAGGTTTCTAATCTGAGAAACCACCTCGAATACCTGCGACGCATCTTCTGTGATCTTTGCATCGTATGGCTTGGATTCTGGCCAGCTTGCAAGAATCAAGGAATTTTCAACAGAACGTTCGCTGATCTGATGCCACAATTCCTCCGTAATGAAGGGCATGAAAGGATGAAGGATCTTCAAAATGTTTTCAAAGATCTCCAAGGTCTTGTCGTAGGTGGCCTGATCGATGGGCTGCTGGTAGGCAGGCTTGATCATTTCTAGGTACCAGGAGCAGAAGTCGTCCCAGACCAATTTGTAGGTAGCCATCAAGGCATCTGAAATTCGGAATTTTTCGAAGTGCTCGTTGATCTCGCTCAAACTTTGGTAGAATCGCTGCTCAAACCATTCAATGCTTGCTGTATTGGCACTGCCGTCCAGTTTTGGATCTACCTCCCATCCTTTGACGAGACGGAAGGCATTCCAGATTTTGTTGGCAAAGTTTCGGCCTTGCTCCACCAACTTGTCGTCGTAGGGGAGGTCATTTCCCGCAGGGGATGAGAAAAGCATGCCGGTACGCACCCCATCGGCACCATACTGAGCGATTAGTTCGAGGGGATCTGGGGAGTTGCCCAAAGACTTGGACATCTTACGGCCGAGTTTGTCGCGCACGATCCCTGTGAGGTACACGTTTTTGAAGGGCTTCTCGCCCATGTATTCGTAGCCAGCAATGACCATACGCGCCACCCAGAAGAATAAAATCTCTGGAGCAGTGACCAAGTCATTGGTAGGGTAGTAGTAGCTGAGTTCTTGGTTGGGCTTGCCTGTGGTGAATACGTCCGTATCAAATACGGAAATAGGCCAGAGCCAAGAGCTAAACCAGGTATCGAGCACGTCCTCATCCTGAGTCAAATCAGCCAGGTTGTATTTGGTGTTGTATTTTTCGTTGGCTAGTGCCAATGCTGCTTCTGCAGTTTTGGCCACCACATACTCTCCATTGGGGAGGTAGTAGGCGGGAATTTGATGTCCCCACCAGAGTTGACGGGAAATGCACCAGTCGCGGACATTCTCCATCCATACGCGGTACATGTTTTTGAATTTGGGCGGGTGCAACTGGATGATGTCCTCCATCACTGCTTTGAATGCGGGCTGAGTGATTTCATCCATTTTCAAAAACCATTGCATAGACAACTTCGGTTCGATCACTGCATCGCTCCGCTCAGAATGCCCCACATTGGAGGTGTATTCTTCTACTTTATGAAGCTGTCCGGCTTCTTCAAGCAGCTTTCCAATTTTCTTACGCGCTACAAAACGATCTTCCCCTACGAGCAATTGTGCTTTTTCATTGAGGGTACCGTTGTCATTGAGTATATCAATGACTTCTAGCTTGTGCTTGACACCCAGTTCGTAGTCGTTGAGGTCGTGTGCAGGTGTCACTTTGAGGCAGCCAGTACCAAATTCCATGTCCACGTAGCTGTCTTCGATGATTGGGATGCTTCGGTTGATCAGCGGAATGATTGCGCGCTTTCCCTTGAGATGGGTAAATCTAGGGTCCTCTGGATTGATGCAAATCGCCACATCGGCCATGATGGTTTCTGGTCGAGTGGTGGCGATGGTAAGGAATTGGTCGGTGGTACCCTCGATGCGGTAGTTGATGTAGTACAACTTGGATGCCACCTCTTTCATGATCACTTCATCATCCGAAAGGGCTGTTTGCCCTTTAGGATCCCAATTGACCATGCGGATACCGCGGTAGATTTTTCCTTTTTGATGGAGATCCACAAATACGGAAAGGACAGCATCGCTGAGTCCTGGATCCATGGTGAAGGCAGTTCTATCCCAATCACAAGAAGCTCCTAATTTCTTAAGTTGCTCCAGGATGATGCCTCCATATTTTTCTTTCCACTCCCAAGCATGGGTGAGGAATTGCTCTCGGGTAAGGTCTTTTTTATCGATGCCTTTCTCTTTCAGGAGTTGAACTACCTTGGTTTCGGTAGCGATAGAGGCATGGTCAGTGCCAGGTACCCAGCATGCATTTTTGCCTTGCATTCGGGCGCGGCGGATGAGTACGTCTTGGATGGTATTGTTCAGCATGTGCCCCATGTGGAGCACGCCGGTGACGTTGGGCGGAGGGATGACGATAGTGTAGGGTTCCTTATTGGGATCTACGCTGGAGGAAAACAGCTTGTGCTCCATCCAATATGCGTACCACTTGGCCTCGGCGGATGCCGGTTCGTATTTGCTGGCAATAGACATAGGTACTGAGTTCTTAAGTTGCAAAAATAGCAGAAAAAGTTTGGGGGCGGGAGCCAGAAAGGAAAGAAATAGGAGGATTGAGTAATGACCGTGGTTTTAGTACCTAAAACTATTGGATCCTTTAACCCTAGTACATAAAAAAAGCCGGGTATTCCCCGGCTTTGGATGGGCCTAATTTTCCTTATTTTTTGACGATAGGCAGCACAATTCGGCTTTGGAATTTGCCCCCATGGTGGATGGAGTTGTTGGCTACAATCCCTTTTGTTTCGTCGTAATTATTACCTCCTGTATTCATATTGCGGTCAAACCGAGGGAAGTTGGAGCTACTCACCTCGATGCGGATGCGGTGACCTTTTTCAAAATAGTTGGAGGTGCTCATGGGGGTCATTTGGATTTCATAAACCTGTCCTTTTTCCATCCATACTTCCTTCTCGTACCCGTCTCGGTAACGTACCCGTTGGATGGTTTCGTCCAGGTTGTAAGCGGTACCGTCTGGGTACACATCGATTAGCTTGATGGTCACATCTGTATCCTTTACGTCTGAAGAGAGGTAGAGGTAGGTTTCAATAAATCCAGAAACTTCCACGCCAGCCTCCAAAGGATCTGTGGTGTACACCAAGATATCTTCACGAAGTTCCATCTCTTGCTGGTCCATGGCCCCTCCCTGTACGGCATTGCCAGTACAGCAAACATTTCCTCCATTGGAGGTTACGGGATTCATGGGGTCGTAGCGGTAGTTGTCTTGGGAACTCGCTTTTGGAAGCTTCGCCACCAACTTGCCATCCCCATTTCGGGTATTTGCAGCGCCTTTAGAATCCAAGAAGAAGGGGGTCATCACCGCTTCTTTGGGTGGCCAAACGTCGGAAGACTGCCATATATTTTTGCCCATGGTGTAGTAGGTGACCTTGGGAAGCTTGGCGATGGTGTCGTTATCTTTTCCTTTTAGCCAGCGGTCAAACCAAGCCGTGATCACTTCATCGTAGTTCCATCGTGCATCTCCTACACTTCGCTGTCCGATTAGTGTATTTTCGGTGGCTCGGGTAAAAGAGCAATGCAAAACAGGAGCGATAACCAGATACTGGTTGTCCCGAGCCATCTGGCTAATGGCATTGGTGCGCGCATGATTGTATAGCGCAATGTTCGGAGAGGAGGAGACATCGTACCAGGATACAAACCACATGCTTGGTGTATCAAACGGCATGTTGTCATGGTAAAGTCCTCCTTGGTACCAACGTGGATCATTAGGCTTTCGGGTGATCATTTCCTCATAGATTCCTTTCGGGCCATTTACATTTTTGATAATGTCTTGAACAGGCAGGTGGGATAGCGCGGCTTTCCAGTCTACTTTTGGATACTCTGGAGCCATGTCGTAGAAGCGTTGAAGGCGAAGTAAATCTTCTTGCCCAATTCCCGCTTGAAGTCTCGGGGCTAGGGGATCGTGTTGGGTGCCGTATAGCCAAGAGGTGAAGAGCATCTGCCCAGCACCTCCGCGGTACCAATTCCCTTGCTCCATAAATTTTCCAATTCTACCCACTCCTGCGCCATAGGCTTGGGGCACCAAGGCAGCAAGTGCAGGGTGCTGTAGTGAGGCAGCAGCCATTTGCCATTCGGCTGTGGAGGAGCATCCGAGCAAACCAATTTTGCCATTGCTCCATGCCTGCTTGCTCATCCAATCAAAGGCATCGTAACTATCTGTAAGGGGCAAGCCCAGAATATCCCAGTTGCCCTCAGAGAAAAATCGGCCTCGCTCGTTTTGAACCACATAAGCATAACCCTTCTTGACCCATTCCAAGGCCGTTTGCATGGTGCGGGAATTGAGTTCCCCGTTGCCGTAGGTATTGAAATTGTAGGGAGTTCGAGAAAATACGATGGGTACAGGTTGATCCCCTTTTGGGCGATAGATATCTGTGGCGAGTCGAGTTCCATCGCGCATCGGCATCATCACTTTTTGCTCGATGACGGCAACTTCATCCAGCTGAACGAGTACGGATTTTTCCTGTGCAAATCCAGTTAGAACAGTTCCAGAGAAAAGCAGGAAGAAGAGAAGGAAAAGAATTTTTTTCATGGTCTTTTGAATAAAAATGGGGCCTTTTTTTTGCAGATCTAAGGGCAAATGCTCACCAAAACAGCAGGTAACTAGCAAATCCATTTCTAAGTTAATGGAAAGCCAGTCTAATTTTAAGATGTGGGTAGAAAAATCAACTAATAATCTTTTTTTCGCGTTAAATGTGGTTTAGCTAATCCAAGAATTTTTTGAATTCAAGGGGTATGGCTACCTTGCAGCACGAAAAATTTTTATTCATGCCCACTTCTTCAATTCCATCACTCACTACCTGGGTGGAAACCCCTAAGCAAACGGACTTTACGATTTACAGTCTTCCTTTTGGGGTATTCAAAAGCAAAAAATTGAGCCCTCGGATAGGAATGGCGATTGGAGATCAGGTCATTGATTTGAGTGTATTGGATCAGGAAGGCTTCTTTGCCAACCTGTTTCTTCCGGAAGGGATTTTTTTGAAAGACAGCCTCAACGAACTGATTGAGTTGGGTAAGCAGAAAACCAAAAAAATCCGGGAGCGGGTCCAGCAGTTGCTCTTGCAAGAAAATGAGGAGCTTCGCACACATTCCATCAGAGGAAAGGTGCTCATCAAAAGTCAGGAAGTAGAGATGCTCTTGCCTGTAAAGATTGGAGATTACACAGACTTTTATAGCAGCATGGAGCATGCCACCAATGTGGGAAAAATGTTTCGTGATCCAGAAAATGCCTTACTCCCCAACTGGAAGCATTTGCCGGTAGGATACCATGGACGTGCTTCTTCCATTGTGGTATCTGGTACGCCCATTCGTAGACCCAAGGGGCAGTTTAAGGATGCTAACATAGAAAAACCTGCTTTTGGCCCAAGTCGAAGCATGGACTTTGAGTTGGAACTGGCCTTCATTACGGGAAAATCTACCCAGCTTGGAGACTCCGTGTCGACCAAGGATGCGGAGGACTACATTTTTGGGATGGTTTTATTCAATGACTGGTCTGCACGAGACATACAGGCTTGGGAATATGTGCCTTTGGGCCCGTTTTTAGGAAAAAATTTCGGATCCTCGATTTCTCCCTGGGTGCTGCCTTTGGAGGCTTTGGAACCTTTTCGCGTGCCAGGACCGGTGCAAGATCCGGAAGTGTTGCCGTACTTGAGTTGCAGCAAGGATCATAATTTTGACATTCAATTGGAGGTAGGTCTGCAGCCGGAAGGCCAAAAGGAAACAAAGATTTGTACCTCCAATTTCAAGTACATGTATTGGAACATGGCTCAGCAGCTGGCGCATCATACGGTGAATGGATGCAATATTCAAGTAGGAGATGTGATGGCGTCCGGGACGATCTCAGGACCGACTCCGGATTCCTTTGGATCCATGCTTGAATTAAGTTGGCGAGGAACCAAGCCCCTGGTGCTTGAATCAGGAGAGGAGCGAAGCTTCTTGCAGGATGG
>JACCEE010415263.1_pt1 | contig 18638 bp, 14 predicted proteins | sample 7449931 | NCBI WGS metagenome assembly JACCEE01 (sample SAMN15323457, study PRJNA562643) | freshwater metagenome | isolation source: river surface water | place: USA:Blue River Watershed | collected 2017-08-19 | reverse complement strand
CCGAACTGACCTCGCCATTGGTAAACGAAAATGCGAGAATCATCAGCGTCCAAAGGGCCCATAGTGACAAAAAGACATAGCGTTTTGTTATGCTCGATTTCACCATCATGTTTTCGTAAATCCTTGCCGTTTTTGACTGCCCCAATTGCCTTTTTCTTTTAAGGCTGAAAGCGTCGATAGGGCGCGATGCATGCTGATGACTTGACGGTAACCAAAGTTTTCAACAAAAGCCAGCAGCAACAAAATGCCTGTTTCCTTATTGTCGTATTGGTTGATTTCTCGTTCGGCCACATAGAGGGCGAAAAGCGATAAGACAATGCCATAGCCGATGGTGACCAATAAGAAGACAATTACCGCGACCATATCCAAGAGACCAAAGATGAGACCGAGAACGAAAGCCAGATAGCCGATGATTTCAATAAAGGGTCCCATCATTTCGAAAATGAAGAAATACGGAAAGCCGATCATGCCCGGTTGTCTGTAACGAGGATTGAAAAGCATATTGCGATGGTAATGCAAAATATCAATCAGCCCGCGTTGCCACCGATTGCGTTGTTTGAATAAACTGGTTCCGTCGCTGGGAAGTTCGGTATAACAGTTGGCATTATGGACATACTCGACGCGATAGGTTTTCTTTTCTTTTAAAGCTTCGTAGGTCAATCGCACGACCAATTCCATGTCTTCGCCGACCGTATCCTTTTTCAGTTGACCGCTGACGGTTAAATACCCACCGGTTTTCAAAAGGGCTTCCCGTGAAAACAAACCGAAAGCTCCTGAAATAATCAAAAGGGAATGCATTTTGGACCAACCCACGCGTCCCGTCGTGAATGCCCGCAGGTATTCTAAGGTTTGGAAGCGTACCAAGCCTTTTTGGCCTAAGCCTCGTTTTTCGATTTTTCCGCGGTCGACCGTACATCCATTCACCGGAACGATGTTACCGCCAAGTGCAATATGCTCTTTGGAATCGTCGAGGGTCACGCTCATCAATTTAAGAAGCGCCTCTTCTTCCAACAAAGAGTCGGCATCGATACCGCACACATAATCATTTCGCGCAGCGTTGATGCCCATATTCAACGCATCTGCCTTGCCGCCGTTTTGCTTGTCGATGACAATCAAATTGGGGATGTCTTTGCACATATAAACGCCACGGAGCGCGCGCGTGTTGAGTGTGGCTTTGAACATCGGGTGGCGTCGTTCCAAGCCAAAATGTTCGATCAACGTTTCGATGGTGCGGTCTTTCGAACCGTCATTGACCACGATGACTTCATACTTGGGATATTTCAGATTCAAAAGCGAGGTGACGCTTTCGATGATGCTTTTTTCTTCGTTATAGGCCGGAGCGATGATGGAGATGCTGGGAAGAAGGTCGTGAGCAAATAAAAGTGTCGCCTTTTTGATACTCCAGAGCTCGTTTCTTTGTTTGGAACCGATGATGGAGAGGATGAGAAGAAGCAAATAAATCGAGTTCACGGCCAAAAAGTAGAAAATGACTTGGCTGTTAATCGTCGTGATCATGCCGGTAAATAACTGGCTGGGCGAGGAAAGATGGTCAAGATTAAAGAAAAAAGCCAAAATCGGGAAGAACATCAAGCCCACGAACGACCAAACAAAAATCCAGGTATTTTTTCCCTTTTCTTTGGGGCTTTTTTCGCGTTTGATGACCGGTTGAGGTTTGGGAAGTAATCCGATTAACGAAAGAACTTCAGGTTTAAGATACACCGAAAATTGATCCAAATAATAAGCATCGCTGGAAGCATAGCGGCGAACGATATTCAAAACGACTTGTTCCACCACCTCATCTTTGTTCCGGTTAATGAAGTCGATGATTTGTTCCACCACATGCATGTCCAATAAATCTTCGATGATTTCAGTGACATAGGCATGCGAAGCGTCTTTAATCTTCAATAATACATAATCGAGGTGGCGAGATAACACCCGAGCCAGAACTAACCGTTGATCCCGTGTCACGACCCGTTTGTATTCATCGAGCACATAAAGCAAAAGCACCTTGGAATCAAAAACGATTGTGGAGAGCGCAAGTTGACGAACCTCATCCATCGCGGTTCCATCGATATGCCGGATGATGAAATCGACGGTGTCTTTGGATGGCTTGGTCGCCAACGCTTTGATGGCAATGGCTTGAACCTCTTCGTCCGGATTCAATAAGAATTCGTCGGTCAAAAGCGTTTCGGGGACCATGGAGGCCAAGGCTTCAAGGGCAAAGAGGCGAATGGGGTGTTCAAAATCCATGAACGCTTGAAAGACTTTCAAAGCGTAATTTTGTAGATCGTGGTCAAAAATGTTTTGGGCAAGATAAAGGATGAGGTGGCGAATCGAAGGATGAGGGTCCTCAAAATAAGGCCAGAGAAACTTTTCGATGGCGGAGTAGTGGTTTTTAAAAAGGGCTTCAATCCAATGCCGGTAGGCTTCATCACATCCTCGTAAGGAATCGATGACGATTGCAAACGAATCCGAGTCCAAATCAAGGATTAAGGCATTGGCCAAATAGAAGCGAACGCTGGCGTTTTTTTCTCGCATCAGTTGCGTGCGAAGGGCCGCTTTGGCTTTTTTGGTTCCTAATGCATGAAGGTAGAAGGCGGCTTGTTTGCGGGCAAGACGGCTTCCGTGACGAATCGTTCGGAATTGACGGTGGCAAAAAGCGGTTTTCAAAATGTCATCGGTAATTTTTTGACGGGTGACCGGGTCCAATTGAACTTGGTTTTCAACTTCAATGAAGGCATCAAAGAAAAAACGGTCGGGAAGGTTTCTTTTCAAGTTTTCGCCATCAAGATAATGACGGAAAATAAAGTCGCGTGCCTCAACTTGCTTTTGCAACCGATGGCTATTGACGACTTTTTGGGAAAAAACGCTGACCAACAAAAAAACAGAAGCCGCTTCAAAAACCAAAAGTAAGATGAGTGCTCCCGTTAAATTCATAGGGCCTTTTTCCGTTGTTCAAGGCGACGGACGAAGCCAAGCAACTCTTGTGGAATGACCGGTTTTTCAAGAAGCGCATCTACCCGTAGCAAATTGGCTCGTTCGATGTTTTCGATGGTTTTGTTGTGGGAGACCATGATGAAGGGGATGGTGCCGAAATGGTCGGATTGGTTGAGCGTCCGTTTGAGCGCAAAGCCATCCATTTTCGACAAGTTGATTTCGGAAACGATGATGGAAATGGTTTTTCGGCTGATGATGGTTAACGCCTCTTCCACGTTATTGGCAACTTCCACGGAGAAATTGGCGCGTTTGAGAATGCGACTCAAGATATTGAGCGCCACCTCATCTTCATCGACGATCAAAACCACACCTTCCATATAATCATCATTGAGCACAGAGGCATCGATAATGGCCCCGTTTTCAAGATTTTTAGCCATTTTAATGCGTTTTTCCATCATAAAGAAAATTTGTTTGATTTGATAGTCCACCGATCCTTGGGAATCCAATTCGGCAGTTGAAGCCAGAGCAACCGATATGGTTATGGGTTCGATGAATGCCTTGGAATCGGCGACAAAATTGCGAAGAGTCACCGCCGTCTGGCGGAGCTCGTTCACGCGTGTATCACTTTCATAAACGATCAGGCCCGGACCGGACTGTTTATAGAGCGTTTGGGAAGAGGTCAAGACGCGTTCAACTTCGGTTTTGAGATTGCGTAGGGTTTCATCGCCAGTCTCTTTTCCATACTTTTGATTGAGATAGGAAAGTTGATCGATGTAGATCAAAAGCAACCCGCGGACATGATTTTCGGGAAGTCTTTTCGCAAGATCGAGTTTAAGCTGGGTTTTCAAAATGATTTGGTTGTAAAGACCCGTAATTGAATCACGGAACATGCTGCCTTCGGCTTCTTTCAACCGGGCATTGACTTCATTGAGTTTCTCCTCCAACGAAAGGTATTTCTTTTCCAGTTCTTCCTTCTCTTGGGTGACCGAGGCAAAGGTCGAGGAATAGATGGATGGGCGTTCAAGTTTAAACCGATTGTAATAGGTATCTACGGTCAACGCCAGAACGTTGAGCCCGGCAAACCCGGATTTTAAATACAACTGTTCAAAAAAAGCATTCCATAGACCATAGCCGAAAAGTACGGAGGATTGGAAGGTCACCGTTTTGGGGTCAAGCACAATGCGAGAGTCCGCAAAGAAAGCAAAGACTTGCTCGCGTGAAAAGTTCTTCAAAAGCATATTGAGCATCTGGTTGATAATTTCAGGGAAATTGAATTCGCGGACACCGACATCGTTATAACGAAAAACGGCATAGGTGTTATAGAAAACCGCATGGGTCCGATCGTCCACGACCCGATCGATGAATTCCGGCGGTATCTGGTAACCATAAGCTGGATAAATTTCCTTTATCTGATAATCTTTGAGGCGTCTTAAAGGATCCTTCAAATAATCGCTGCTTGGAAAGGTTTGCTTTTCGAAAAGCGAGATACCTTGCGAGAGCGTTTCAATCGTCAATTCTTTGCGACTTTCAAAAAGACTGCCGAAAAGGGTCGCCGAAAAAAGGGCATTAAATCGGAAGAAATACGACATCATCATTTGCGGGAAAGGGAGGAAAACCATCGGCAAAAAACGGATGATTTCTTTTTCTTGATCCAAAAGTAAATAGGCATTTTCTTCGATCGAATAAAAGGGTAACGGGATTCCCGCAGTTTTGATTTGTCTTAAGAAATAGCGGTTAGAAATGATGGTCGCGCGGAGTCCTCCGGCAATCATCCGTTTGAGACTCTCGATATGGGACATGGTCATGTTTTGGATGATGAGATGGGTGATGGATTCCATGGAAGAATATAAGGCAATGGCCTTCATCACATCCTCCACTCTTTGCACCGGCGGAATGTCCACCAAAAATAAAAACTCGCCATGGAAAACCAAGTACGAGTTAAAAACATAATTGTCATCTGCGACAAGGTACCCCAAATGTTGAATTTTAAAAGTTTTGTCGGCTTTTGTGATGATGGCCATAAATCCCCAAAATCCAATCGTTTATCTATTTATCATTATGGCACATCGACTCAAAAAAACGAAAAACTTCGTTTTTACGGATGGCCAAACAATTGGAACGCTGGAACGACCTCTTCATCGGGATTATAAACAAACGAATTCACATCGTACGGTACGCGTTTTCCGTATTTACGATTCATATTTTCCACCCAACGACGGTTTTCCATAAAGGCTTCGGGGCCTAAAAAGGGATAACGGACGCTGCGGATACGGCTAAAACCTTGGTCTGTGGCGATGACATATTCCAAGGTTTGCAAAATGCGTTGTGGAATGCTCATATCGCGAAGGGTAACACCCAACGTGAGTTCTGCCAAGTCGAAATCTTCGGATGTGAGCAAATGAAACGGGAGCTTCATGTCCACATGGAAACCCTCGACCAGCCCTCGTTCATGCAACGCAACCGTCTTTTCATAAGCGATACCATTGGTATAAACAATGACCGGTTTTTGTACGGACTGTCGTAAAAGTGTCAGATCGGCGACGAGGTCATCGAGGGATGCCAGAAGAAACTCTCCCCCGCTGAAAACGACATAATCAAACAGAAGGCTTTGCTTTTTGGCATAGTCGATGATATCGGCAATGGTGTAAAAATGCTCATGATTTTTTTCGATCAATTCACTCCGGTTCAGACAGTGAAAACACCTCAGTTGACAACCGCTTAAAGCGTGCGCCAAAAGAATGGGGTGATTATCGATTTCGCTGAGTGATAAGAGTAATTTGTCGTAATATTTAATCATTTTTCTGCATCTTCCTCATGGAATCTCCGTCGTTGAGACCAGTCTAAACGACGGGCTTTGCTCCAGAAATTAAAGTCTCCCTTGTAGTAACCTTTTTCGTCGACACGGATGTTTTGCCGGGCAATCATGCGGACATAGCCGATGACACGGCTGTAGGTGGCGATATCGTGTGAACCGCAGGACGGGCATACTTCCAGATTCTTAGCGTCTTTGGCCACGATTTTGGTGCCGCACGCAAGGCAACTCGTCACGGTCGGGGTCAAGGTAATATAGTTGATGGGTTTTTCGAATAAGTTGTGAATGTATTTGGCTAATGTCTCGGGCTTAATCACATCTTCGAGGAAATGGTGAAGGATGGAACCCGAGGTGGCGTAGCCTTGGAACTCTGCGGAGTTTTCGATTTGTTTGGTGAAATCTTCTTCGCTGAAAGGCAACATACAGCCGGAGGTTAAGAAGACATTGTCGCCTTCGCCTTGGACAAAGATGTCGCGTCCGCGCGCTTTAGCCCATTTGACATCGCTTCGCGCCAGCTTGATGCCGGCGTTTTCGGCGGGTGCGTACTCGATGCCACAAGCGACTTTATCACGGACGATGAAATCATTAATCACTTCGGTCATGTATTGCATGAGTCCGTGTGCGTATTTTTTGCCTTCAACATCGTTGAGACCGTCTTTAAAGCCGAGGTTAATCAAGCCTTCATGCATTCCGGTCACCGCAAAGACGTTGAAGTAGTTTTTCAGATTGGTGTTAAAGGCAAAGAAGGTCGGGTAAAGTTCCTTGTGGTTTTCCACCCAACTTCGTTTGGCCAAATGGCCTTCTTCCATGACTTCCAAATATTCGCGAATTTTCAGTTTGAGCAGCTCGTGGTCGTGACCGAATTCGATCATCACGCGATTCATATTAAGGTTTAAGACTTGAATGGCGCCAACATTGCCGACCGAGGAACCGAAAATACCACCACCGGCGCGCGACAGCACACTGAGGTCAATGTTTAAACGGCAGCAAAGGCTTCGTGAAATCGAAGGATCCTTGGATTTGATGAACGGGTTCAGTTTCCGATAGTAAGGATCTTTAAAGGGTTTGGTGCGGAAGTTTTCAAAATAGACGCCGCCCCATTGGTACATCTTCTCAAGTAAATAAAGGAAAACTGGATTGTCGTAATTGAATTGATCGTCGATTTGAACCGTAATTAACGGGAAGGTTAAAGGAATTCCCTTTTGGGTGCCTTTGGCCATGGCATCAATGAAAGCAATATTGACACGGTCAAAATAGACTGCGGGAATTTCCGAGTATTTGTAGGACATTCCTTCTCCGCCGATGATGACATAGTCATTTTTGATTTCTTCGGACGGTTTACCGAATTCCAAGGTGCAATTGCTGAACGCCGATTCGGATCCGGCTCTTAAAGGAAGGTTTAATTCATAGATCAATTGATAAAGGAGTTTGTGAAGGCTTTTCTCGGTATACGTTTGTCCTTCCAGCTCTTCTTGATAAAGATAGGATGCCAAAACCGTAGTCATTTGCGAGAGCATGACCGCTCCGGAGACTTGCTGAGACATCAAGGTGACTAAGTTGCTGAAATGGCGGACCAGGGTCGGTAAAGACGAGGACGGGCCCGATTCAAGCATGTTTTTGGCGATGCTGGGTATGCCTTTGGTGGCAATGTCCTTGCAGCTGATGGATTGGCAATAGGAACTCAACTGTTTGTCGTGGATATAAATCACGCCATCATCATAAAGTTCCACCAACCGTTTGGGCAGGATGTGTTTCATCAAATATTCTTCTTCTGCCATATTGGAAAGATTTTTTCTTAATAAAGGCAGCGAATAGACGAAATTGCTGTTTTCCCGTTTCAGATAGTCGGCGCGTTTGTCGTCGTCATTGCCGATGAACTTGTCAATCAATTCTTCGGTCGTTTTGAACATTCCCATAACATTTTCCCCCGGTAGATGTAAAAGCCGTTTTTAGGTCATGGCCCTTTGCTTTTAATCCGTCATCATTGATGAAATACGCGATAAAATCGGTTATTTTGGTGTTTCAAAAAATAAGCGCGGAGATTCGCCGTTTCTTGCGTTGATCCCACGTTTGATACACCAACCAGAGCCTTTTAAAGGCCAATTGCGTATTCAAATTATAGGTTAGTGAATCGAATGAATCAACCAAAAAAACAGTGAAAATTTTCCGAAGTTTTTTCCATTTGTGAAAAAAGCTAAATACTAATTTTTTACTAACACCGTTTTGTCCATCTTCATCATGAAGAGGATTCCTCGAGAAAGCATCGTCTAGGACGGACGAAATCAAAAATACGGGGTTTTCCAATTCATGAAAAAACGCTTAAGGGGACATGACAAATCCAATGAAAAAAATCTTTAGACAACGTAAAAGGGTGAATGATACTTTTTTTTCACGACGCCCGAAATCGTGATAGCGCCGAAAAATTCCTTTTCCTTCAAAATCGCCCAAAAGGGGAGTACAAAGCATTATTGATGAAACTCAAGAAATGGAATTTTATACTTAAAGGACCTAGAAAGGAGTATAGGTTATGAAAACACTTCGTCTATTTGCCCTCGCCGCTTCATTATTGATTGTGGCTTGCGCCCCCTCCCCATCTTCAAGTTCCAACAGCAGTTCCATTTCTTCCAGTGACAGTTCGTCTATACTTCGGGAGTTCACCTTGACCGAACTGGCCCAGTATAACGGAGACAATGGTTCTCCCGCATATATCGCCGTTAGCGGAACCGTTTATGATGTGACAAATGCCTCTGAATGGGACAACGGTTGGCATAAAGGCATGCACCTCGCCGGAACCGATTGCACCGCGGCCTTTGCCGATAGCCCACACACAGCAAGCATTCTCAGCAGTCTCCCCATTGTTGGAACGTTGGTATAAAGAAAACGAACATGGACCTCAGGGTCCGTGTTTTTTTTACTCAAAAATGGAGGGTGCCTCTAAGAACGCAATTATAGTATGATGGTGATGAGGTAAATCATATGAATAAATACATGGAAATGGCAATTAAAGAGGCTCAAATTGGAATTCATCACGGCCACGGCGGTCCCTTTGGCGCAGTCATTGTTAAAGACGGGGTTGTTGTTGGTAAAGGCCATAACCAAGTGGTTAAAAATCAAGACCCGACCTGTCACGGTGAAGTCATGGCCATTCATGACGCCTGCAAAACGCTTTCTTCGTTCGACCTTTCGGGGTGCGAACTTTATACCACCGCAGAACCTTGCCCGATGTGCTTAGGCGCAATTCTTTGGGCGAATATCCGCAAAGTCTACTATGGTTGCAATATCATTGATACCGAAGGCATCGGTTTCCGGGATAACGTTTTCTACCAAATGAACCAAAACGGCGAAAAGGAAAAAATATTAAAAGAGTTGGATCGGAAAGACTGCCTCCAACTCTTTGGTGAGTACTCCAGTATTAAAGGAAAAATAAACTACTAAATAATTATTTGTTGCCCATCGTCATCGCCATGACGGCTTTTGCCGTATGGAGACGGTTTTCGGCTTCTTGATAAACAATGGAATGCGGGCCATCAATAACGGAGTCTTCGACTTCGTTGCCGCGGTCAGCCGGTAAGGCGTGCATGTATTTGACGTCCGGGCTGGCCAAGGCCATCATGGCTTCGGTACACTTCCATCCTTTATAGGATTGAAGCAGATCATCGACGACAGCGGTCGATTGGTTGGTAACCCAGCTACCCCAGTTCTTCGGGATAACGATATCGGCACCGCGGAAAGCCTCTTCGATATTATGCGTAATACGGAAGGTTCCGCCATTTTCCAAGGCGTTTTTGCGGGCTTTTTCGACTGCCCAGTCCGGTAAAGGATATCCTTCCGGATACGCTAAGGTAACATCCATGCCATAGCGCGGGAAAAGCAAGATTTGTGAAAGCGGGACGCTAATCGGCTTTTTGTGCGAGGTCGCATAAGCCCAAATGATCGATACTTTTAAATGTTTCGTCGTCGGGCAGACTTCTTGAATCGTCATTAAGTCGGCCAACGCTTGCATCGGGTGATACAAATCATCTTGCAAGTTCATAATCGGGACAGTCGAAAACTTGGCCATTTCGCGTAAGAATTTGTTGCCTAAGCCCCAATTGCAATAACGGCATGCAATCCCGTGGCCGAACGAGGACAAGATAATCGCGGTGTCTTTGGCACTTTCGCCGTGAGCGAGTTGCATCGTGGACGTATCAAGGAAGGTGGCGTGTCCGCCCAATTGGGCAAGACCCGATTCCATCGAGTTCCGAGTTCTTGTGGATTGTTCGAAGAAAATCAAGAATGCTGTTTTGTCTTGTAAATACGGTGTGGGAACATTGGTTTTGAATTTGAGTTTCAAATCTTTGGATACGGCCAAGAGGGTATCGATTTCAGGCTTGGTCCATTCCTCAAGCGTAATAAAGTGTCTGCCTTTGAATAACGGTTCCATCTAATTTCATCTCCTTTATTTTAGATGTTTCAAATACATAAGCGGCATGGCGGCGTACATCGCGGCGGCAATAACTAAGTCTTTTTTCCGTGTCTTTTCATTGGGAGCGTGTGCTTCTTTTTCGTCGCCCGGTCCAAATCCGATGCACGGAATTCCATAACGACCCATAATCGTAACCCCGTTCGTGGAGAAGGTCCACTTGTCAACGACGGGTTCGCTCTTGAATAGACCTTTGTAGGAGTCCACCGCGGCTTTACAAATAACATGGTCTTGTGGAATAACCCATGTCGGGAAGTAAGCTTGAGTCGGATAGAGCAGTCCGGTATAAGAAGGGCGTTCGTAGGAATACATTTCGACTTCGGCTTTTGCTTCTTTAACGGAGGGGAGCTGGCGGATTTCTTCAAGGGCGGATTGGTAAGTTTCACCAATCGTCAAGCGTCGATCAACGGAAATCCAACATCCATCTGCAACGGCGCAGCGGGACGGTGAGGTAAAGAAGATTTCGCTGATGGTCATCGTTCCTTTACCTAAAAAGGGATCGCTCTTCAGCTTCTCATTCAAACCTTTGATTTCGGAAATGATCGGGCCCATTTTATAAATCGCATTGTCTCCACGTTCGGGGGCACTGCCGTGACAACTGATACCATGGGTAGTAACCTTAATCTCCATCCGTCCGCGGTGTCCGCGGTAAATACGGCAGGAGGTCGGTTCGGTGATGACAACAAATTCAGGACGGATCTTATCTTCTTCGATGATGTATTGCCAGGGAAGTCCGTCACAATCTTCTTCTTGGACGGTTCCGGTGATCAGCAATGTGTATTCATCTTCAAGATGTAAATCCTTGATGATTTTTCCGGCATAGACCATGGAGGCCATTCCGCCTTCTTGGTCGCTGGCGCCGCGGCCGCCGAGATGAATCTCATCCTCGTAGCCGACGTAGGGATCGAACTTCCAGTTTTTGATGTCGCCAATGCCGACCGTGTCGATATGGGCATCCATCGCGATGAGGTGACGGCCGTGGCCAATATAGCCAAGGACGTTTCCCATCTTGTCGATTTTGACTTGATCAAAACCAACTTTTTCCATTTCTTGTTTAATGCGCAGAATGACTTTCTTTTCATCGCAGGATTCACTTGGAATACGAATCATATCGCGAAGGAAAGCAGCCATATCTTTTTCATACGACTGAGCTTTTGCGAGGATTTCCGCAAAATTCAAGGAACTCATAGGGCCTTTCCTCTCTTCTCGGTAATCTTCTTGTCGTAGTCTTTGATCTTCTCATATTCGTGTTCCCAGAAGTCTAAATGGCGCATGCTGTTGAGATAGTCCATCGAATAGCCAAATTTCAACCAGTCTTTTTCCTTTTGATGGAACAGACGTTGCTTGACTTCGTTCACGCGGGCATCTTCGATATCATCGGTGCTGGCCTTAAGGAAAATGTCCTTATACCAACGTTCGAGGACGAAATCTTCAATCTCGAGAACGCGGTGTTCGAGGTCTTGCATGACAGAGTCATAGCGGTCAAAGCCATCCGTAGCAATGGTCACGACGTTATCATCGGGTCCTAAACGGAGGTATTTAGCCATTTTAATGGCGCCCAAGATATTACAGATTCCGGATACGCCAAAGTAATCTTGCATTTGATGAGCGATTTTCGGATCCACGCCATGTTTAATCAAAATTTGGGGAGCGGCGTGGATGATTTTCAAGCCACGAACGGTATCTTCATCTTTAATTTGGGCGATGAAGTCGGTGGTCAAGACGTTGTGAATCAAGGTAATCATCTTGTCACCAATGCCTTCGATACGGTGTTGGCCGCGTCCGCCATTGGTTAAGGTTGAGCATTCATAGGGTTCCAAAGCCACAATCTTGGCTTCCGGGAAGGCGTGTTTGATTTGATCGCCCGCCGCTATCGTGCCGGCGCTTCCGACCGCGGATGTGAAAGCGGCGATACGTCCATTGCCGATGCCTTTGACGGCTTCAATGGCGCTATTGCCGGTGACATGACGGTGGAAACGGTAGTTTGGCATCAATTCGAATTGAGCCAACGCCCGGTTCGCCGGATTTTTCTTGAGTTCAAAGGTTCTTTCAAGCGTCAAGATGACGTCGGATTCGGTTCCCGGAGTCAAATCGAGTTTGGCGCCATATCTCCGAATGCGGTCATAACGTTCTTTACTCATGTTATCCGGCATGATAACGATCGAGTCGTATTTCATGAGATTGCAGATGTAAGAAACGCCAATACCGAAGTTTCCGGTAGAAGGTCCCAAAATCGTATGTTTGCCTGGAATGATTTCTCCATCTACGCAACCCTCAATGAGGGTTGAATAAGCCGGCCCCACTTTATGGGATCCGGAGGGAAAGAATTTGCCCAGTAAAACAACGATGTTGGCTTCAACACCGGTCAATTCCTTGGGCAAAACGATTTTACGAACTTCGTTATGTTCATCTTTCCAGGTGATGTTAAACAAATTGATCGGGTCAAGTTCATTGTGCTTGGCAGCATCAAGCGCTTTCGCACGGATGGTGGCATCCACATGATCGGGGTGGAGCATTTCATCGTAGGTCGGACCGAAGGGTACTTTTGTCATATTATTTGACTCCTTTTTCTTTTAAATACCGATTCAATATTTCAATGTCGGGTTTGAGGATGACAGGCGGAGAGATTGCTTTCTGTGCATTGACAGGATCTTTCAATCCGTTTCCCGTCATAATCATCGTCACCGTTTCATTGGGCTTTATAATCCCTTGAGCAATGGCTTTTTCGATTCCGGCTAAGGCGGTTACTCCCGCCGGTTCACCGAAAATTCCTTCCATTCGTCCAAGTTTTGCCATACTTTTAAGAATTTCTTCATCACTGACTGCTATCCATACACCCTTGCTTTGGGCGATGGCGTTTTGGGCTTTTAAGGGGTTTCTGGGAATACCCACCGAAATGCTGTCGGCGATGGTATTCTCATCTGCTTCCGCTAAAGGTTGTTTCGTTTGATAGGCCGTTACAAAGGGGCAACATCCTTCGCTTTGAACACCCAATAATCGTGGGATTTTTGAAATCAGTCCGAGTTGCAATAGGTCATAGAAACCTTTATACACACCCGCGATCGAACATCCGTCCCCCACCGAAATGGAGACCCAGTCGGTCGGCGCAAAATTTAGTTGTTCCGCAATTTCAAGAGCAACCGTTTTTTTGCCTTCAACCAAGTGCGGGTTAATTGCGGCGTTGCGGTTATACCATCCATGTTGAGCGATGGCATCACGAGAGAGGTTGTAGGTATCTTTGTAGTCGCCATCCACACAAATGAGTGTCGAACCGTAAATCGAGAGTTGCGTCAGTTTTCCAATCGGAGCCCTTTTGGGAACGAATATCACAGCGTCTAATCCCATCTGAGCAGCTTGGCACGCCAGGCTGGATGCGGCATTTCCGGTCGAACTGCAGGAGATGGTTTTGTTGCCGATTTCAATGGCTTTTAATACCGCTACGCCACTAGCCCGATCTTTGGTGGAACCGCTTGGATTCAACCCTTCATCTTTTAAATAGAGTTCCTTGATTCCCAGCTGTTTTCTTAATCGGAAAGAACGATAAAGCGGTGTCCATCCAACGCGTAACATTTCCGAAAGGTGATCGGTGGGAATCGTCATCAGGGGCGCATAACGCCACATTGAGAAATCGGGATTGTTTCGGAAATAGTCGCGATTGACGACTTTTTTCATTGCTTCGTAATCATATTCGATTTCAAGGATGCCCTTTTCACCGCATGAGGGACAGGTCAAAAGGTGATTGTCGGGGGCAAAGCTTTGGTGACAGAGCGTGCATCGAAAATCTTTGACAAAACTCATAAGCTATTCCTCCAATCCGAGGATGAAATCGCGGGCGAGGTTGTTCGCAACTTGTCGGCGATAATCTTTGTTTGAACGTTGATCATCAATCGGAGAAAACAATGTGTCGAAATGTTGTAATAGGTTCATCACATCGGATTTAATTTCGGAAACATGTCGGTTTTGCAGCATTTTTTCAAGCTTTCGGCTTCGAATGACCGTCGGCCCAATCGCTCCGAAGGCCAAACGAACATCTTGAACTTTGTGGTCTTCGATTTTGACGGCACCGACAAACGAAACCTTGGAAATGGCATCCGCTTTACGTCCTCCGACTTTCGCCCATTTTTCTTGGTTGAAAATTTCTTTTGGAAGCCGAATTTCTTTGATCAGTTCGTCAGGTTTTAAAACAGTCTTCCGAACGCCAATAATAAAGTCTTCAATAGGAATTGTACGCTCCTCGTGGGCGCTTGCAAGAACTAAGCGGGCGTCCAAAGCATAGAGAACGGCAATCCCATCTCCTGCGGGCGACGCGTTAGCGATATTGCCGGCCAAGGTAGCCGTATGGCGAATGCCCGGAGAGGCCATTTCACCAATGACTTTTTTTAGCAATGACGGCGTCATTTTACTTTCTAAAATGGTTTCAAGAGGGGTTTCCGCCCCAATACATAGTTCATTGGAAACAGCTTTGATGTAGTTGAGTTCTTTAAGGTTGGCCAAGTAAAGAACGTTTTTGTCAAAGCGCGGAGGGGTTCCGGCGGTATTGCGTTTTTGAATCATCAAATCCGTTCCGCCACCCATCAAAATCATCGTGCCTTCCTTTAAGAAGTTGAGTGCCTCCCGAAGGTTATTGGGAATGATGTGCTTTACCATAAGCCATCTCCTTTTTCGACAGCCCTTTGAATGGCTTTGACAATCATGTTGTAGCCTGTGCATCGGCAAAGGTTACCGGAGAGACCGATACGGATTTGCTCATCGGTGGGATGAGGATTCTTCCGAAGAAGACTTTCCGCCGCCATAATCATGCCGGGTGTACAAGCACCGCATTGAGAACCGCCTTCAAAGTGGAAGGCTTCAGAAAGAACTTCGTACCGTTTGGTTTTCGAAAAACCTTCGATGGTCGTGATTTCATGGCCCTGTACGTTGGCTAAAGGGGTGCAGCAACTGTTGATGATGTGTCCGTCGAGAAGCACGGAGCAAGCACCGCATTCTCCTTCGCCACATCCTTCTTTGGGGCCGGTCAAATGAAAATGCTCACGGATGACATCCAAAAGACGCATGCTCGGATTGCCGTCGACTTCAACGGTTTGATGATTGAGAACAAAGGTAATTTTACTCATGTTTTAATAACTCCATAATCGATTCCGGTGTGGCTGGAATTTTGTTGATTTTACGTTTGATGGCTTGCTCGATGGCTAAAGCAACCGAGGGAGCACCGCCAACCAGCGTTAATTCGCCCACGCCTTTGGCGCCAAAGGGACCATATTCAAACGGATTCTCGTAAAGGACGGTTTCCATCGGAGGAACATCCACGGAGGTCGGAATAATGTAATCCGTCAGATTCTTTTGTCGTATTTTTCCGTTCTCATGACGCATAACTTCTAAGTAGCCATAGGCTAGACCTTGTGTAATGCCGCCATCGGCTTGTCCGACGACAATGCGTTCATCGATGGCTTTTCCGACATCATAAACGCTCCAAACGCCTTTTAAGGAAACTTGATAGGTAATGGGAGATACTTCGACTTCAACGATGTTGACGCCCCAAGAGAACGCCGGATAGGCATCTCCATGAAGATGGTCTTCATCCCATTCAATATAATCCGGTTGTTGATAGCGTTCGATGACTTCTGCCGGCTTGCCACTGACCCATTGCTTTTTCAGGGATTTGGCCGCGCGTGCCAAAAGTCCACCGACGATCATAATCGTGCGCGAAGCAACCGTGGGTCCCGAATCGGGAACAAAGTCGGTATCCGGATAATCAAAGGTGACAGTTTCGTTGGGAACGCTGAGTGTTTTGGCAACGATGCGTTTGAGCGTGGTTTTACAGCCTTGGCCCATATCAGCGGAAGCGATATAAATAAACACATGGTCGCTTTCGTTTTTGACTAATTTGACTTTGGCTTTGATGTGCGTGGCTTCACCGCTTCCGGTAAATCCGCAGCCGTGGAAGAACCAACTCATGCCGATTCCTTTGAAAGAATTCGGTGAGGAATATTCCGCCACTTTCCGCTTGTAATCCGAAATCGCCATCGCTTTTTCAATCATTTCAGGCATGATGATCGGATCACGATAGGTTCCGCAGGTCGAGGTTAAATCGCCTTGTTTGGCTAAATGTTTGAGTCGGAATTCAAGCGGATCCACTTTTAATTCTTTGGCAATGTGATGAATGAACATTTCGACCGCAAAAATCATTTGCGGGGCGCCGAAACCGCGGAACGCTCCGGTGGGAACGGTGTTGGTGGTATAGACATCTCCGCTGACGTCCAAATTGGGAACCGTATACGAGGCCGTCACGGCAATCATGGCACGAGCCAAAACGACGCCGCTGAGACCGTTATAAGCGCCATTGTCCAAACTGACATGGGCTTGAATGCCTTGGATGCGGTTGTTCTTATCGATGACGGCTTTCATCACGATTTTGGAAGGATGCCGTTTGGTGGTCGTCAGAATATCTTCTTCCCGTTCAAAAATCATCTTGATCGGTTTTTGAATTTTAGCCACTGCGGTGGCCAGTTGGCACCCGATGGTCGAGGGAAATTCTTCTTTGCCGCCGAATGCACCGCCGACGGCGGGCTGGATGACACGGACTTGGTCCTCCCCATAGCCCAACGAATTCATCACGGCGTTTTTAATATAGAAGGGGCATTGCATGGAACCGATGAGCGTTATTTTTTTAGGCCCTTCGGGGTAAGCCAGCATACCTTGAGGTTCGATATAGGCTTGTTCTTGGTATCCGGTTTCGTAGGTTTCTTCAACAATCCGAGCAGCGTTTTTTAACGCGCTGGCAAAATCGCCTTTGACATAGCTCTTGTGAATCGCGCTATGAACGAATTCGAAAACCGGAGTTTCGAGTTCGTAATCCACTTTTATTTTCGACAGAATCTCATCAATCACGACTTTATCAGGTCCGACCACCAGCAAGATTGGTTCGCCGATATAGTTCACTTGTTCAACGGCAAAAACGGGCCAATCGGTAAAAATCATTTTGACGTAGTTTTCTTTCAAAATGTCGTGATGGTCCACCACATAATAGCCTTCGGGTAGTTCGGGAAGGTTGACTTTCCTAATTTTGGCTTTAGCCACGCTGGAACGAAGCGTTTTGGCATAAAGCATGCCATCCATTTGGATGTCGCTGACGTATAAGGCTTTCCCGGAGCATTTATCTTCGTGGTCCACCTTGGGCGTCGAATTTTTGAAATCGATCACGCGGTACCTCCTATTTGATGACAATGGCTTTCGTCGGGCATTTGCTTGCGCAAAGGCCACATTGGAAACACTTTTCGGGGTTAAAAGTAATGACGTCTTTCATGTCGATGGCGAAATAAGGGCAAATGCGGACGCAAAGCAAGCAGCGTGTGCATTTATCGACGATAAGAGTTGGTAAACTGGACTCATATTTCACCGTGTTTTTCAAACCGGTTTTGATGACTTCTTCAATCGAGGAAAATCCATATTTTTCAAGTGTCTTTGGGAGATCCTCGATGATTTTGGCGTAGAGTTGTTTGCCTTTGAGTAACGCCGCCGACAACATTTGCACGGCACTGGCTCCGGCCAAAAGGAATTCAATGACATCATCCGCCGTGGCAATACCGCCCACACCGATAACGGTCAAGGAAGGTTCGGCTTGTTTGATTTGATAGACGGTCGCCAAAGCCAAGTTTTTAATCACCGGACCACTGGTCCAAACGAAGCCTTTGTCATTGCCGTATTGAATCGACCGCGACATAATATCGATTTTCATCGTGGGTCCAAGCGAGTTAACAGCCACAACGCCATTCGCACCGCTGTCTTTAATGGCTTTGGCAAATCCCGATGGGTTCGGAATATGCGGTGAAATCTTCATGTAAATCGGTTTTTTGGTTAACGAACGGATGGTTCGGACGGTTTCGGAAATCACCGATAAATCGGTGCCAACGTAATGAGTGGAAACTTCGAAGGCATCCGCAAAGCGGTCAAGTAAGGGAATTAAAACCTTCATGTCGTCTTTGGTATAACCGACGCTGACAATCAACGGACGGCCGTCGTTTTTGGCGGCGAATTCCGGCAAGAATTCATTTATCCATTTTTCCTTGGGGTATTCACTCCAAAGTTCGCTGTTCATGATAAATTCACGATCGCCATAAATGCAGGGCTTGGGAATGTGGGCATCCTTGGTCGAAATCGTCTTGGTGACAATCGCGCCACAACCAGCTTCTTTAAGAAATAAAAGCTTTTCGGCATCCCCTACGAGAGGGCCGGCTGCCGGCATCAAAGGATTGTTTAGATGGAGTCCGTCGAACGATGTTTTTAGATTCATTTTTGATCCTCTTTTCTAATGTCTTCCCAAAGCGCTTGTGCGATTTGAGGGGCTTTTTTCAGTTTTTCAGCAAATACAGGACTGACAAGTTCATAATCGGCGACGACTTTTTTGCCGGCCACAAAGACATCTTTGGG
>JACCEE011729338.1_pt1 | contig 18645 bp, 14 predicted proteins | sample 7449931 | NCBI WGS metagenome assembly JACCEE01 (sample SAMN15323457, study PRJNA562643) | freshwater metagenome | isolation source: river surface water | place: USA:Blue River Watershed | collected 2017-08-19 | reverse complement strand
GATGCGGAATGTCTTGACGACAGGTTGTCCTTTGGCATCTGAAATCAAGATGGTGCCTGTCATATACGGTTGTTCTTTGATAACTGAAAGGATTTCATCATCACTAAACTCGCCCCATAGTTCTCCGTTGATAGTGTACTTGTTATTGAAGTTAAGTTCAATCATCTTGTTACGCCCATCAACACGCTTAATAGTGTCTTCAAGCAAGGTCATTGTGTTACGGAATGGGTCCTGGGTATACCCTTGAAATAAGACACGCGCTTCTATATCACCGATGTTTAAATAATTTAAACGTGGGTCTCGAGACTTGAAGAAATCACGAGCATAAGCCTTGTCGTTAAATAAACGCGAATTGAGTTTAACTTCTTCAGGTAATTCCTCAAGTAAGTTATGATATTCCTCAGCATAAATCAAGTTAGCTGCACTATTGGCAGGGCCTAGCGCTTGTTTGTTAGCTCTAATTTTATTAGCGGCTTCATAACCTTCACGTTGTGCGGCTAATAATTCTTCAACTTCAGGGATATCTGATTCTCCAAAGTACTTACGATACTTAGTAAGGTCAACAGGTTTAGTAGGCGCAACATAATCTGTAGTTGTCCATAAGGTAAAGCCTTTATTATCCTTATGCATAGATATACCTAATGAACGTAGTTCGTCAGCTTTATCCACAAGTTTATCCACAAGTGCTTCATATTCGCGACCTTTATAATACGGATAGTGTATATAAGGTTCATCCATCATAAACGTGTGTAACTCTCTTGGGCTCATATTTAATAAAGTTTTAGTTTCTTCTAATGCTGTATACTTAGCAAAGTCCTCAGTAGTCTCACGTGCTACGTTTTTAATTGCTTTAGCTAAACGGAAGTTAGGGGTTAGATAGTCCTTCATCGCATCAGTACCAGTAGCAACTACAGTCTCAGCAATGTTAGTTATGTCAGCACTATAAGGTTGTTTGATTGTGTTTAGAATAGCATAGTTACGTAGTATTTGGTCTGCATTCATACCTGTATCTGCAATAACACGTGATGCTTCCAACTGTGCATAAGGGTCTGCTTTACCGTCTACGATAGTACGAGTAGCGTTATAAACCTCTTGTTGTTTCTCGTAGAAATCAATATTTGCGTCAACAATATTACGATTACGGTACTGATTAAATAACGCATCTAAGTCAGGAGCGGATTCTTTACCAAGTGTCAGTCCTTTATAAACTGCATATAGTTCCGATAGGGTACGCTCTTGCGGTGCATCTAGTATCTGCCATAAGTATTGGTCACCGAACGCGTCTTGCAATGCGTTAACTATACGAGCCTTTGCTTCTTTGCCAATATAATTAAATGGTGTTGGGTTTTCTAAACCCTGTTGTATATTATGTAATAAAGTATTTAACTTAGGCATATCATAATCCATAAGTTCACCAAGGGTTTCAGGTAATTTAAACAAACCTGTTGGGTCTCCACCCCATATTTTATAAGCAGCTAATTCATTAAAGATGTATTCATTAATAAGTTTACCGTTAGCATCAGTACCATTTAAAGCAGCAAAAATATGGCTATCTACTAAATCTGAGTCTACAACATATTGATTAAGGAAACGTTCACGTAATCTCTTGCTGGCTTGTAAAACATCTGAGATGCTATCTGTAATTAGTTGTGCTTCATAGTAGCCACCTTGTGTTGCCTCTTTCGCAGCCTGTGAACTAACATAAGCAAGCGCATACTTTGATTTGATTTGTTCGAACAAGTCGGTCAATGCTTTTAAACTTTCTTCGTCTACGATTTTAATAAAGTCAGAAGTCTGTTCGGCTTGCTTTTTAAGATATGTTTCTAATGTTTGTGCATATTGCATTAACGGTTCAACGTCTACTTCACGATAACCTAATTCCTTGCGTGCGATATCTAAAGTGTCTACAACTTTTTGGAATACAATTTTACGCTTAGACATATCAGCAGTGCGTAGGAATGGGATGTCGAAGTGTTTAATGTTATGCCCATATACATCCGCACCTTTGGTGAATTCCTCCAAAGCGTTGATAGCTTGTTGCTGAGTTATATTTGACTGCGCAACACGCTCAAGCATAGGGTTAGTTCCATCTTCTAGTGTTGTAAGCTTTTTAATGCTAGCAGCAACACCAACACCAGGCGCTAACTGAACTGGAACTTCAAAGGTTGCCATAAGCACCGGCTCTCCGTTTCGAATTATGTAACGTTTAGCACCAACTTCTAATAGTTGATGGCCTGCCTTAGCTTTAAGCCCTGTTGTTTCCATATCGAATACAACATACTGGTATCCTTCTTTAACCTTAGAACTTACTTTAGTGTCTGTAAAAGCTTTATTATTTATAAAGTTTTCATATTCAGCTAAGGTTTGTCCAGCGCGTTGCGGATATAATACGTGGTTTGCCTCGTGACGAACTACGAAGTTAATGTATTGTTCCTTTGTAGTAAACGTATCAGCGGGGAACGGTGTTGAACCATCAGCTCTCGGACGCGTCCATGCTTTCTGTTCAAACCCCTTTTCTAAAACGTCAACATCTATTAAGATTTCACGAGGTGCCCCTTCTTTGGTATACATTAAACGTGCAGGAACACGTGTTCCGTTTTCGCGAACAGCAATACCACGCTTTATTTTAACGGGTATTCCATAAACTTCTTTTGGAACTTCGTACTTACCAATAACACCTTGCTGTTTCCAGTAGTGTTCTAGAAAGGCAGCAGTCATATCTACATCACCTAGAGCGGATTTACGTTGTCTACGGAGTTTATCACCTAAGCCTAGGTATTCATAATAACCACTATTACTTGATAAAGTACTACGTGCTTTACTATTAATACGTTGTTCTAGTTCACGCTTCAGTAATGTAATATCTACTTCTCCACGTGGCGCAATCGCGTTTTTAACCTCCCAGATTTTAGAATCGTGGTGTCCTGCTAAGTAATCTAGTAGCGCAATGCTTGTGTCAGTCTGCGCATCGACAGCCATAACACTATTACGTAACCACTCGTAGTTCATAACCATCTTAGCTTCACGTACAGCCTTATTAGATAAAATGTGGATACGTTTTGCAGATTTATTCAAACTTGGGTCAACCTTTTTAAGTTCATTTACGACAGCACCTATATGCGTCGTACGTGTTTCATTAGCTAAATCTTGTAGTGTTGCAAAGAGCTTAGGGTTATTACGAATACGCTCTAAGGTGTACTCTAAAACAGCTAACTCATTTGTTTTTAAACCGTATACTTTAGATATAGCAGGTAAACCAGCAAGGTCTCCCCCGCGTTGTATAGTTTTTACTATACGTTTAATTGCGACATCACTACGTACTAAATGATTCTTAAGTTGTGCTGAATACTTTAACGTTTGTTCAGGCACTAATGCTTTAGCATTAACAGTATTATACTTATAAGTATCTAACACTTGCGCTAAGATATCGGGGTCTAGGGCGCTATCTAATGGTAATGAACCTACTTGTTTTAAACTAAGTAACTCTCGTTTAGTTGGTAGTGCATTAATATCTAAATCAAAGATGGTTTCTAAATCTTGGATATATTTTAAATATTGTTTGTTTAAATCTAACTTCTTAACAACAGCATTGTACTTATTAGTTTTGTTAGTGTGTCCAACTTTTCTTAAACTATTAAGGGTTGCCTCGTGTTTAGTAATCTGTTCTTCGAGATAATCCGTGTAACGTTTGAAGATTGGAGCATCTACATTCTTTAAGTTAGGTATTAATTTATTCAGCGTGTTATCTAAATATAATAATGCGTCAACTTTATTGTTTGCACGACGTGCGGTTTGTTTTAGAAGTCCATCAACATTTTCACTAACACGTGATATTTCCCTATTAAGAAGCTTCTGAGCGCCCTCGGCAGGCGTTGTAGTACTTAGTATCTTATTTGATTCTTCGAGTACGTCTGCCTCGTTTATTACACGTATAGAGGGTACATCAACATCAACCCCATCAAGGTTAATTGTTGTGTTATATTTGTTTAAATTATGTAGTGACTTACGATAACTATAATCATATAGGTTATAAAGTCCTTTACCAGCAGTGTACAATTCCCCAAATGGAGTAACACGCATAGCTGTTCTTTGTATCATGTTATTCCCGTTTTGGATAGCTTGTGCGCCTTGTGCAATGCTTAACGCTTTGCTCACGCTTGCACTATCTTTTACGTTGTTTACTATTTTGTTTATAACAACTTCGTCTACATTGTTTAAACGAAGACGTTCTATAGTGTGCATCGGATTAAATGTACGTTTAGTAAGCGCGGATTGCATAAGTTCTGATGTAAGGTCTTTAGCTGCTTGTTCAGCAATGCTCTCTCCAACTTCACGCGCAACCCCTTCAAACGCTTCCTTAGTTATAGATTTAGCAGAAGATTTAAGAACACCACTAGCACCGAGTGTAACCCAGTTACTAGGGTCTAGTACGATTTCACCAACAAGGTTTGGAATATCTAATCCTCCGACTATATCTTTGATAATAGGTATATCTTTGATAATAGGTAGGTTCTTTGGTATTTTTAAACCTGTTTTAAAGTCAACACTATAGTTAATACGTCCTTCATCACTAGAACCAATGGCACGTTCAAACCCTTTAGGCCCCTCTTTGATTAAGCCTTTAATAGGGTTACCAAAATCTGTGGTCTCGCCTATATCCCACAGTGCATTAATCGCAATTTTACCAAAGTCGGGTTTCCATTTGCCTTTAGCATCGGTATTAGTTAGAGGCTCTAGATACTGACGTTTATACATATCTAAACCAACAACAGTTATCTCGGCCATCTTACCAATTAATGGCAGGTTATCTACCATACTCAGTCCTAAGTCTTTAAGAACGAGGTCTTTTGCTTTCTTATTTAATATAACATCTGCCATTGAATTAATAGCGTAGGGGTCAGTATATTCATTATACTGTGCCCCAATGTTACGCTTTTTAATTTGGAAAATACTATCAGGCATCGGAAACTTTTGAACAGTTGGGATACCAGGAAGTATTGATTCAGGTAATATACTCTTAGGAGTAATTTTACCAACACGAGAATAGGAAAAAGGCGCAGCTAAATAATCGTCTTTAGTGCGCCTCCTGTCGGGTGCGGATGTTATTGGGTCATTAGTTATAAAGCCCATTTAAATCACCTCTTACTTTCGCATACCTGCGTCTATTGTACGAGCAACAGGATTTTCCATTAAGAATTTCAAATACTCAAGTTCTGAGTTACCACCAGTTGCAGCTGCATAACGTGTAGCACCTGCACTAATTCCAGCAGCACGTGTCTGCGCATCAGCAGCATAGCGTTGTGCCATCGCTGCGGTATCTGCTGCGTACTCGTTAACTTCATTAGCTTGATAATTACTTTTAAGGGTAGCAAGATATTGTTGCCATGCATCTGATTGTGTACGTGCAAGGTTCTTGTTATCTGCTAACATTGTGCCACGCTCTTGAGTAGCTTTGAATATCTCATCGTTAACTTTTTGTTGACTATCTGAGATAGCTTTATTACCATTGATACCAGACAAGATTTGCATAGCTGCAGCTTGTCCTTTAGTGATACCTGAACTGATTGCGTTTGCTTTATCAGCACGCAGTGTATTAACATAATTAGAATAGTTTTCCTCTAAACCACGCAAGTTTTCAGACTGCATACGTTTTAGAGTGGTGTCTATCTCATTATATTTAGCGGCCGCAGCTTGGTCTAGGTTTGCTAAGATATCTTCGTATTTGTAACCTTTGATACCTAAACGGTCAGCGACGGCATCGTTAGATAAACTTTGCCAGTCAGTGTAATCAGACGAACCTGCGTCTCCACCGTCCCCGCCAGCACCACCGCCAGCACTAAATGTACTAGCTGCACCGCTTTTGGAACTACCTGCTCCGCCATCATAACTTTGATTATAGGCCCAGTGTTGATTTTTATTAATCGAATAACGGGCCCCATCAGGACCACGATAATAAAACTTACCGTCGTGTCCTCCTAGAAAGTCCCAGCCTTTAAGACCAGCAGCAGACGTATTAGCAGTTTTAGTACGGTTCCACTTTGCTAGTTGTTCAGCGTATCTTTGACTGCCTTTATTAAAACCTGTGTCACGCTTATAAGCAGCTCTATCATAAGCCTTGTAATATTCTTTTAAACTACGGTCTTTATCTAAAGCAGCTATGACTGGGATGGCAGCACCTTTATTAATAGTATCGCCAGCACCAGTAAGAAACTTTTTAATAGCTCCGTTCTTTTTGGGTTTATAAGCCATAATAAGACTCCTTTCCTATATAGTATCTGCGCTTGTTGGATTATTAATAATTGCAATAACTTCTACGATTGTGCTAAGCACAGCTACCGTAATAGCAATTACTTGATTATCAATCACGCCACTCAATGCGCTGATTTGTGTAATGACTGCAGTCAGTATACCTGACCACATAATTAAACTTCTAGTTCTTTTTTGTTTCATAGTTACACCTTCTTAATTCCACTGGCTTTATAGAAACCAGTAGTAACGCCACCCTTACCTAATTGGTATGGGAACTTGCGTCCTGTCCAGATATTCATGATTGTACGTATGCTTCCAACTGCACCAGCACGAGCACTATTTCCATTACTTGATGCGTTTCCGAAGCCTGTAATCTTAACAGTATCGCCTTTCTTGAACCCAGTTGGAGCGCTTGGTTTTGGCTTAGTTACAACAGGCATAGCTGGAATAACAAATGTTTCTGGGTTTTCATATTTCCCTGTTTTCAAATCAACCATAGTTAAATGTAAGTGAATACCGGTACTATTACCCGTAGTTCCTGTAACACCAATAATAGTATTACCGTCTACAGCTTGTCCTGCTTTCACATTAACTTGGTCTAAGTGGCAGTGAAATAATTTCTTGCCAAGGCGTGGGTAACTAATCCAAGCATATTTACCAGCAGATTTAGAGCTTCCTGCTTGTAATACTTTTCCTGCTTCAACAGCATATTGATTTAGTTTCTTACGACTTGTACCATAGTCATAACCATTATGATAGGTAGTAACCTTAGTAACAGGATTACGACGCCAACCCATAGGACTTGTGACATAGTGCTTCGCACCTTTAAATATCTTCTGACTTAGTTGTCCCATCAGTAGCCTCCTTCTCATCATGGTCCTCAGGTTTTTCCGTTGCGTCAGTTTCTACTTCTTCAACTTCAATACCTAAGTCTTTTAATTCTTTAAGAGTAAGTTCTGTTTTAAGGATTTCTTTTTCCTTAACTTCTGTAGCCATTAGGCCACCTCCTTTAATCTTTACAAAGTTTATTTAGTTTTTGGTTGTTATCTAATGCTAACTTTCCGATTTGCGTCATTGCATCATTAAGTTCTTTGAAACGAATATCGTCTTCTTTAGCGTGACTAGAGAATGCTTTAAGTATATCTGCAACGAGTTGTTCAAACTTAGCGCTAGGTGCGACTGAAGAAAGCACTGCTTTCTCAGCCTCTAGCTGTGATATTCTAGCGTCTTGTGTAACGCGCCCTTCACGAAGACTACTTACTTCATCTTCTAGTTGTTTTAATCGAACTTCATAAAATCCAATGGCATCTTTAGTTAACGTATTATTAAATAAGCGGAAGGATACAAAGGCTCCAGCAACTCCAGCTGCTAAACCTATCATCCCAGATATTAATTCTGTCATACGATGCTCCTTTGTTTTATTCTGATTTAATTATAGCACCTAATTAACTAGGTGGCAATACTGTAATGTCTGAATCTATCAGACGCGTTTTGATACCTGCAGTGTCAATCATGTACATAGGACGTAAACCAGTTACAGTGCCATTAGGTAGTACTAATTTAGCGAAGTCCGCAGGGGGAGTTGTGCCCTCGCCTTGTGCGTCTGTGTCAACATATGAACGTGCGGTTGTCACAGTAACGTCGGCAATATATGTCGTGTTATCTGTCAAGCCTTCGTAAACAAAATATCCTGCATCTGCATACTGGCCTGTACCTAAGTTGTACTTATATTGTGTAGCTTCTTGGGTAGAACCATTAACAGTTATGAATATATTATGTACGCGTCCTGTCAGTACACTGTCACTAGCACTAGTTGCGTTAGTTACAACGTCCACTCTCAATGAGCTAGTTGATAGTGGGGTTACAATAACTTGGCTAACGCCGACAGTGTTCGGGTGTGTTTGTTGAGTAAGAGTACTAGACTCTCCCCAAACTTGGTTTGATGTCTTACGAGCACGCGTCTTAATAGTATAAGATGTGTTCTCTGTAAGACCTGAAATAGTATAGGTTGCTCCTGTAGTTGTAGTAGTCCAAGCACCACCATTAAGGCTGTATTGAACTTGGTCACAGGCTACGTTATTTACACGATTAATAGTAATACTAGTAGTAGTTACATTATTAACGCTGTGTGTAGTAAAGGTAGGCGCAGTACGGTCTATCTTAGGTAGTGTAATATTTGCTGAACCTGAATAAGTACCTGCTTGACTAGTACCACTATTTGAATAAGTAGTAGCTAATGTTACAGTCTTAGACCCGTCTGCATTATGATACACAGTTTTAGAACCTGATGCTAGCGTCACCCATGATGTAGAATAAGAACCATACCAACTGAACGAGTAAGCTGTTCCATCAATAGAACGGGTTCCTGCAAACGTACCAGTCGTAGTATACGAATTAGTACGTCTTTGCTGAACAGTTGTTGTAATTACAGAATAGTTACCAATAACATTTTGTGTATAACTATACACAATCTTGGACTCGGTTGCTACGCCAGATGGTTCACTAATTCCAAATTCAGCCATTGGCTATCGCCTCCTTAACTCTGAATCCAAATAATTGTACGGTCAGGGTCCGGCGTAGGCTCGGTCGCTGAGATTACAATCTTTGGTCCAGTATAATTTATAACGCAGTCATTACCAGTTTTAGCAACTACGATGTCCGTTCCTGCTTGGATGTTACCTACAACAAGCGCGTTATCTTGTAACGTTGCGATTGCTGAATTAACTAAACCGAATTCTTCTAAGGTATCTACCCACGTTAAAGTATCTATAGTAGTGCTATCTGAAACACTACTTTCAATGTATAAGTGTTGTGAGTAAGCACTAGCGTCGCTAGTTAATTCATGGAAGGTTAACTTAATATCAGTGTCTGCACTTAATTTAATAAGTAAACCTGCATTAGAACCAACGTCTAACTTAGCTGCGTTTGCGGCACTCACTGAGTAAACACCTGGAGCTAGCGCTTTAAGTTCAGCTACAGTATAGAATGCACCAGCTGGATTACTTAATACTCCACGACGACTAACTGTTTCTGCAATAGCAGTGTTGTAAGGGCCTGTTTGTACAAAGCCAGTACCTGCTACAGGAGTAGCGCCAACCATTAAGTTAGTAGCTTTCTCTGCTTGGTTAACAACCGTATCAGAATAAGTACCACCACCAAGTGGCTTGGCAAAGTTAGCTTTTAACATAAGCGTATCTACAACGTTCTCAGGAACTTCTTGTAATTCAAGATTTGTAATACGCGTATTGTATTGAGCTAATGTAGTATTCTGGTCAATATCAGTTTGTTGGATACTAGCAACTTGCCCCTCTAAGGTAGATGCGCGTCCTTCAACTAAACTAATACGTGTTCCATAACCATTATTAACTTGTTCAATAACTGACAAACGTCCATCTTGTGTAGTGTTCTTAGTGTTGATGCTATTAATACTTGCGCTGATTGAAGCAGTTGTATTATTAATAGTAGCGACTGCACTATCAATATAATTTTTCACTTGTTTAGAAGTAGGTATAAGTCCGTCATTACTTGCCAGTGGTGTATTAGATAATGATAGTACAGCATTTGATAATGCGCTACTGTTTGATGCTAGGTCTGCTAAGGTTGCGTGGTCAGCATGGTCAGCATTAATAACTAAAGATGTATCTTCGTCATTAATAATATCATGCAGTGCCATTGTATTATAATCAGATGCTTCAATAAGTAGATTGAATAACATATTATAATCTTCGTGTGTAACGACTTCTCGGTTTTTATAGTCCACCACACGACTAATTAATTTGGGTGTAAATGTTTCCATCTTTTATTCTCCTTATCTACCATTCATTGGGCGTATTACCCAGATGGTGTTTGATAGTTCATATCTTTTTTCATCGCGGTTGATGATGACGCTAGATATAAAGCGTCCTTTACCAGTTAACTCAACGTGTACACGTATATAGTAGTTCTCTGGAAAGCGAGAAAAATCTAATTCCCAGGCATCAGCAGTTGTAGCTCCTGGTACTTCTAGGTTTATGTCGTCATATTTATTAATATAAATATGGCCATAGTCTGCAGCATTAACGTCAGTAATCTGTTGTACCTCGAAGCGTGATGATTCTAGAACACTAGCCCCATCTGCCAACACTTTAGAATAGAAGTGTAATGGCACTTGGTCTATATTGTTTATAGTGAATTGTAATTCACGCAAACGTTTATAGACTGCATTTGACATGGGTATAATACCTGCGTCATTGATTTGCCAGTTTCTTATTTTAGGTGTAACACTAAAACCTAAAGTTGTATCTTCATAGTAATCACGTGGGTCTGAATCATAACGTGCGATAATTAAGTAACGGTCATTATTAATTTCCGCCTTATCAAACAATAAGATACTTTGATTATCTATACGACGGTGACGTACAGCCCCCATTGGAAGTAAACTATATACTTGGAAATACCACTGCTTAGTAAGTGTGTCATATATCATAACTAAGTCGGCTTGATTACTAAAGCGTAGTGGGTCGGTGTTCAAGGTTGTATTATCACTAGTTAATTCAAGACGAATAACTATCTGAAGTTTACCATCTACAACGTGCTGGTTATAACCTTTGATAACTAAGTTGTCATACATATAACGGTTATCCTCTACGATGTTATCAGTAAGTTCAGGTTCAGTTAAACGCAATGGATACAAGTCATTAAATAAATCTAAGGTGTTTGTTTTAAAGTTCTGTACGAATGTATTAATACCTTTAGATACTTCCATAACCCGTAGGTCGGTAGCATCTCCAGTATAAGCATTCGGCTTTAAGATAAAGAATGTATTATCAGCTTTGAAGAATACTTGGTCTTTAATAACTTTAATAAGGTCTGCGTCTAATTCAGTAATGTTTAAGTTAGTTATAATCTTTTTAACAATGAATGTGTTAGGTAATCCTTTACCTGATACTGCATAAATACTTGTAGTAGTAACTACAATTAATGAGTCTAAGTAGTTGATAACCTTTAGGATTTGTTCATCAAATGAATGAATATTATGCGGGAACGGAAAGTAACCCGGGTTCTCCATATCACTAAAGAATAGTGTTGTTTCAGCCCCCTGTACTCCGTATAGTCCTAGCATATTATTGAAACTAAACATACCTGTAGCAGTGCTTAGGTCAAATAATTCAGTACCCAGGTTCTTTAAACTATCTACATTTAACTCGAAGCGAGACAAGTGTGCTAATCTATCTGAAGCTAAGTCATCGTTCGTTAAAGTGTGTGTACCTGATTGAGTACCTGAAGTTGTGATTGCAGAACCTGCAACCGAACTAGTGATGGTAAACGTATTAACAGTTAATACATCTTTAACATAGTATGTTTGTCCAGCAACAATACCGGTCGGTAGTGCACCTGTTGTTGAGAATATGATAGGTTGTTCTGGCGACAAGCCGTGCCCATTCAGCGTAATTACGCCTGGGTTTGCGATTGTTGCAGTACAAGTACGTGCTTGTGTTTTACGCATAGTTGCGCGCACTGAGAATATATCATGGGTTGGTGTTAGGTCATAATAAATATGTTCTTCAACTCCAACAGTAACTGGTGCAAAGTCCTGAAGCATAGTCCAGTTCTCATCTGCAAGCGATTTATATTCCCACGCCACTTTATAGTTAGCACCTGCTTCATAGCTATAAACTAAGTTTAAACGTAGTACTTCCCCATTATTAGCAGTAAATAGAACCTCACCTAATGGCCCCGAGACTCCTTCATCAGGACGATAAGCAATAATACCTTTAGCGTCTGTAGACCCTGATGTATTAGGAAACTCATATGGTTCTTCTAATAACATGTTGAAGCCAACAGACATTGCCTCAGTAATATTAGGCACCTTAGCAGTCACAGGTTCGCGTTTAATAACAAACGGTGTATCTGAGTTGACGTCTTCTTCTTGGATGCGTAAACGTGCAATTTTAAAAGTTGGGTCGGCACTAGTTAAAGTACCATCAACATCTTTTAGTGCAGCCGTACAAATTGTGTATATATAGCCATTATAATTTACTTGTGTTGGACGACTTACACTCACACTATTAACGCCCGTATTGAATACGTCTATGTTGTTGAAGCTTTTAGTACGAATTAATCCTACACTATCAGCAGCGTTTGTTGCTTTAGAGAAGTGTCCTAGGAAGTAAGGGCGTGCTAAGAACTTATTGTTGTCGCGTTTATCTAAGATTAGTGACCAGCCTGATTCACCACGTACTATATCAGTTCCGTTAGTAGTATCTAAACTAGGGTGAAAGTAAACATCTTGTTTAATATTTTCAGAACTATTAGCGTAACTTAAAGGCATCCCAAAGGATAATACTGCCTCTGATAAATACTCAGCGTTATCTAGGCCTTTGAAGTATAGTAGCCCATTAGCATGTGCGTCTCCTAAAGAGACTAAATCATCACTATCAGGGTCTAAACTCGAGTGTCTCAAGATTGCGTCATTGGTAATACCTTGACGGGGCTTTAAGATTTGACCATCATCGGTGTAGTCATAGTTAACTAATAACTTAGCAAAGCCTGCTGGCACTTCTTGTGTAGTGTAATAAATACCCTTGTTAGACGGTGCCTGCTCTTGCATTGTTCTACGACCACGAGGTCTTTTATATTGAGAACTAGTACTCCCCATTATTAATCACAATCCCTTCGATACTAGCAACAGTATCTTCAGAACCGTTGTAGCTGTTAGTGACAAAGCCACCTGTATTATTTTGAAACTCAACTGGAACTAGTGCGTGATAGTCACGGACCATATTAGCTAGCGCAGTTTCATACTCTAAATAAAACTTCTGTGCAACAGATTCACCTTCCTCATCATTAGTCATAAAGTTTAAGGCTGCTCCTGGCGCAACTACTGAGCGTAAGTATCTCGCAGGAAAAGCTGTATAAACATTTGGGTCTAATTGAGTTAGAGTGGGATTAGCTGCGTTATATACAGTAACAAAATCCTTCCACTCCGATAGCAACGGGAATAGTGCTTGCATTCTGTCATTGATATTATCAATAACTTTGTCAGCGTATCCTTGTGCTTCTAGTGGGCGAAGGTTTTCGCTAATGATATAGTTTTTGTTTATGTACGTGTATAGTGCGTTAATATCCATTATACACCTCCTTATTTTATAATGAAAAACAAGCAGAGCTAGTCTGCTTGTTTCTTAGATTTGTAACTCTCCGATGCTTGATTCGAAGTTCTTAGAAACATCTCCTGCTCTTTTTTGACGGTCTATCATACTATCGATTCTTTTAATCTTAGCGATTAACTCACCAGCGTGAGTCTCGTTAATTTGATATGTCTGTCCATCAGCAGGGACGTCTACCCTGATTCCATTAACCAACACTGCTACAACCCTACCAAGGTACGGTCTGTAGAATGGAGAAACAGAAACAGGTACTTTCTTTTCACCTAAATAGGTTTTCACTAATTGCTTTCTTGCTGCTTCCTTACGGACAATCGCAGCCTTTGAACGTTGTTCAACGTTTTCAACAGGAACTTCTTTAGGATTTTCATCAGTTACAATAGGCGTATCTTTAGCCATTTAATTTCCTCCTTATATTATAACGATATACTAGATAGCGTTAGCTTGAGTAGGTACGCAGTAGTAAATAACTACAGCTTCTGGCCTTGCAGAACCAAAACCAACTGAGTCGATTTTGAATCCAATAGATTGTCTTTGGTCGATAGGGTCAAGTACTCCACTTGAACCTAAAGGTTTCACATACATTTTAGCGTTTCCGTGTCCAGCGATTTCAGTTCTGATTAATGCATCGTTACCTAAGATGAATACACGGTTAACGTTTAATTCATAGTAAGTACCGAAACCATCTACGATAGTTGCATTGTAAGCATCTAAGTCCCAAGTTTTTAAACCTGGTACGTAAGAAGCTTTCTCTCCAGTACGTGAATCACGAACATAGTTATCAGCAGCTGCTACTTTATAAGTTGTAGCTGCAATGTTTTGATATTGATATGCGTTAGTATTGGTGTTGAAACGGTATACACGTAAGAATGTACCAGCTTCAGTAGTAAACTCTCCTGAAGTGTCATTGTGCATTGTTTCATAGAATTCCATACCGAACATAGCTGGGATTGCTGCAACACCTGTGTCGAAGAATCCTTTAGTAGTTTGGTTGTAAGTCATGTACTTAACAACTAATGCATCGTTAATCATATCAAAGTAGAAATCAGGTGTACCAATAACCATGTACTTACCGTTAGTTCTAGGCTTAACTAATTGTTTTTTAAGACCTAAAGTAATAACACGTAAGTCATCTAGACTTGGTTCGTCAGCCATAGTTAATGCTCCGAAGTTAGCTGCGTTGTTTGCGTAGTGTGATTGTCCAACTGTAACAAGAGCTTCTCTAGCTAATAAGTCTAAAGTCTCTAATGCAACGATTGAATATTCTTTAGTATAATGTGCAACAACTGGGTCTAACATTTCAAAGTTTACACGGTCTGTGAATTCCATGTAACGACCATAACTGAATGTAGAAATCTCGTAAGATTCCATACTACCTTTATCTGATGTTGGTGGTACTCCTTCGCTAAGTGGAGTTGTATGTGCTTGTAATGGTGACCATCTACGAACTTGTAGTTTTTCTGCTTGACCTTGGATTGGTGTAGTTGTAGCTACACGGTAGAACACATAGTCAGCCGCGTCTAAGCGGATAGTGTCCAATAATTGTTTGTTATAGAATAACTCTGGCTTAACCGCATATTGGTGGTTAGTAAAGTATTCAATAACGCTGTTTATGTCAGCAACTGAATTTAAATTCATGTAAATCACTCCTTCTTTAGTTTTTATTTAATTACATTTATTTAGTTTTTTGCATGGAATTAAATAAGCTCTCAAGTTCGCCCATTGTATTAATTGATTTTTTGTCGCCGTCTCCGGCTTTACCTGCTATGTGATTAACGCCTGCTGCACTTTTACTTGCATCAGTACCTGCCTTAATCACTTCTTGTTTGGCTGCTTCGACCGCTTTAGCTAATATCTTATCGTGGTACATACCTCGATAAAGTGTAGTGACGTCTAAATTACTGCTGAATAAATCAACTCCTTTATCGTCAAGCGTTCTAGCAAACTCCATTACTTCTTCATTGGTTAAATTGAACTCTTGTTGTACTAACCCGAAACTTTCGACTACAGCTTTATTTCGCTCACGAGCCATCAGCTCTAGATTCTGCTCTTTAATTTCGTTAAGCTCTCTTAGAGTCTCAGGGTCAAGTCCTCTCTTTTTAGCTTGCGCTTGCAAACTAACCTGCGTTAGACGTTCAATAACTTCGTCTGGATTCTCAAGTCCCATAGATTCTTGCAGTTGCTTGAATACTTTGGACATCTTGCTATTCTCGGCGCGAAGTTGTGCAAATGCTTTTGCGGCTGCATCATCGCTAGGCGGTGTTGCGGGTGTGTTATCATTTGCATCTGGGTCCTTTACACTATTGTCAGGGTCACTTGACGGATTGTCAGGTGTCTGCGGCGTAGCGTCAGGGTCCACGTTGGCTGGTGTATTTTGGTCTGGGGTATTGTCAGGTGCGGCTGGCGCCTCTCCTCCAACGTCCATGCCTAATTCTCCAGCAAGGGCTTGATAATCATCTGCCATAAATACTTTCCTCCTTATCAATATAGTTGGCGAAACTATAGAGGTAGTGAGTTACACGTCATTAAGGTGACGGACCTATACTCAGCTACCACAAGTGTAGCATACAAAAAAGAAAAGCGCAAGGGCTTTTCTTAATTATTGTGTAAACTGTCCTTCTTGTGGTGTAAAGCTATTTACAGGGGCTGCTTGAGCGTCCTGAAAGTTATTAGCCGTAGCTGTATTACCTAAACCAAGCTGTTGTTCTGGGTCTTTAGCAGCAGCTGCTGTGTCAATCACCATGTCAAGTGCTTCATTAGGGTCAATACCTTGTTCTATTAAACCAGCGAACTGGAATAGAGCTGAGGTAATTTCTGTTGAAACGTTTGCTTTACGTTGTAAATTAATACGTTCCATGATTAATGGTTTGAATGGAATGTCTTGCATTAATAACCATTCTTCTTGAGTTATAATCTCAGGATTCATTTTATACTGTGCTTGTTTTTCCATTAAGATATTAGCAATGTTAGCTAGACGAGCTTTGTTACGAGGTAACTCAGATTGAATACTAATCATAGTACCAAAGCGACTATCGTTTGCAATCTCTTTAAATGATACAGGCACATCAGTGTACTTGTTACCAGTCTTATCCTTGACTGCGTACTTACGTTCTTGTCCATATCTAATATAGTTTAGAATAATAAGTTCTGTAAGGCGACGTGTATATTCTTCATATAGCGCAACCTTAGCTTCATCACGTCCAGTAACTTGTAACATCATACTGTCCATACCACCTGTAGTTTGAATACTACCTGTGTTACGTCCAGTGTATGCACCATCAATACCTGACTTATCTTTAATGTCAAACTCTAGACGTTCACCTAGTGTTGCAGTAACAGGAGATAGGTCTGGGAACTTACCGTAGTGTACAGCTTGCGAAGCATCTCCATTAACAACAAAGGTTTTATCTGCGTCGGCACCGAACTGTGCAAATTGACGGATATTAATACCAGATGCTTGATTAATAAAACGTGGTGGACGCTGTGCTTTATATGCATGTGTAGCAATAATACTATTTAATAAGTTGTATGCTACGTAGTTCTTAAACACTTTCATAGGTTCACTAATACCTATTAAGTCATTCCCTGGTTCATTACAGAATAGCTCTGCTACTGGGAATAGTGCAGGCTCTAATGATTTTTTCACATATAAGATATGTTCATTATTTAATACATGTATCTCAGCTAGCTTAGGCTTGTCATCTTCAACATACTTAACCCAGTATGTTTGCAGTCTTACATATTTATTAGCACCTAAGTTAGATGTTGCACGTTCTTTAACGCCTTCATTAGTTAGTGTTTCAGGTTCTGCTAAGAACTTGTCACCTAACGTTGTTTGTAATTCTCTAAGACGTGCAGCATAAATACTCTGCGCTTTTAAAGCGTTGATGTGATACTCATCCCAAGTGATGAAGAAACGACCGTGGTCTAAGCTATCAGCATACGGGTCCTTCATACATTTTTGTGGGTCTAAGTTTTTAAGTTCAACTTCTCCACGGTAGAAACCTGACTCGGCTCCACCTAAGATATCCTTGTTCCAACCAACTTGAGTGTAGCCTACGTTTAATAACGCAGCACGTTCTCCAGCTTTACGTTGATACTTAGCAACCTCAGCTAATGACCAGATATTACCTAATATCTTATTTAGTAGTTCGCTAGTACCTACTTGTGATTGTAACAATGGTGTTAGTTCTGCATACTTACCAACCGTATATAAAGAAGCAACTAGGTTTTCCTTTATATAGTTGATGTGATTTGTTTCAGGTAGTACCTGATACGATGGGAACTTAGCAGTAATTGCTTCCCATAACTTAGAACGGTCTGCGCTATCTAATAAACGAAAACGTTTACGAATAGCCGCGTACTCCGTGTTGGCCATATCCCAAAACTCTTTTAACATTGTTAAGGTGATATCACCAGGAAGTGATACGTCTACTGGTGCTACAGTTTCTTCTTTTGTTTTCTTAGCTGCCATTACATATCTCCTCCAATCACTTCATTAATAGCTTCCATAACTCCCGCCATATCTTTATATGTTTTATCTTCTGCTGTTTCTTTAGCGTTTCCAAGAATCTTACTCATCTCGGGTGTCTCAGGAACTTGAACATACTCATTAATTGTTTTATAAGTGTGTTCGAATTTGAATGTTAGTACCTTATCTTTAAATAAGATAACTAATAGTGCGCCTATTACTAGGCCAGCAATGAATTCCATAAATCCTCCTATATAGTTAGGTCGGGTATGCCAAACTCATATACCCCGCCTTGGGTTGAATAGTCGTCATCCCGTAATTGCCACGGGGTGTCCTGTTGTTTCTTCTGTTCTTCATCAACTTTGAAACCATTACGAGTAAAGATTCCATATTGTAGGTGGGCTGGGTTGTTTGGTAACTCCATAACTATCCACTCTAACGGGTTGATGGCGTGGTTGTTCTTATCGACTGGTTTGACTTGGCGTTTCTTATTATCTAAGGTACGCTCCTCAAACTTATAGTCGCGTAATTGGTTGATTGTGTACAGACATGATTCAAATATCTTGACACGTCCTGTCTCGAAGTACGTATTTAAGCGTATGATACGTGCGTCTAGACCAATGTGTCCGTTCTTAAACATAATCCCAAACTCTGCGAAGTGTGTGGCTAAATCCTTCTGGTTAAAGTCACGCTTATTACTTTTAGGGTCAATAATTGGCTGGGTTATCCACCCACCAAGCGGGATATGTTTCGATGCTGCCTTGAATTCTTCGGCCAGCT
>JACCEE010798378.1_pt1 | contig 18648 bp, 17 predicted proteins | sample 7449931 | NCBI WGS metagenome assembly JACCEE01 (sample SAMN15323457, study PRJNA562643) | freshwater metagenome | isolation source: river surface water | place: USA:Blue River Watershed | collected 2017-08-19 | reverse complement strand
CTTGCAATGTAGGCATGTAAAACATCCATGGGACTAACGCCATCGATCCACATTAGTGTTGTGGTTGTGTCACCCACGACGCTTCCTGCTCCACCAGCATTACTTGCAGCAACGATGGCCGCTAAGTAGCCAATATGAATTTTGTGGCGAAAAACGACTGCGGCAATAGTTCCACCAATCATGGCCGCCGCAATATTGTCGAGAAATGAAGAAAGAACAAAAATAATGACAAGAAGAGTGAAAGCTCCAAGTTTACCGTCTGGAAGAAAGTGAGGGATTTTTTCTGGGATATGAGTCATTTCGAAGTGTTTTGCCAAGATCGCAAAACCCAAAAGAAGACCAAGAAGATTTAAAAGAGTGCGCCATTCTCCTTCGTGACCGTGTCCGCCCATTATGTGGGCCATGAGAGAGAAATCTGGAACTGTAAACCATTTAAAAACAAGCACGGAAAATAAACCAGCAAGGGCCACATACATCGTTTGGCGATGAAAGAGAGCAACCCCAACGAGAGTTAACGCAAAGATGATGAATTCACCGCGGATAAGATCTAGCATAAATATCCCTTAAGCGTTCGCTTTCGCTTTTGTAAGTTGGTTTTTGATGACGTTTAGAAGATTTCTAATTCGACTTCCTGGACATTCAAAAACTGGACAAGGTGAAAGATTTTTTTCATCGAGGCAGAGTTTTGGACAGGCCTCTAGCCCTGGAACAAAGTGCTGGACGCGCAACTGATCCTTCGCGATAGGGGCAAACTTGGCAACCTGAATTGAAATAGTGCTGTTGCAGTTAGGAAGAAAATGAGTAAAAAGAAAAAAACCTTGCATAGGATCATCAAAATTGACTTGGTATCCATTAAGCATAAGTGTGGGATCAGATACAAATTGTTCCAGATTTTCCCAGTTATAATTGCAGCAAGGACATATTTTAAACATAGGTTAACTATATCGGGTTTCAAATTTTGAGGAAAGCGCAAAGATTGATTAGGAGAGGTTTTATGGTCATTGATTCACTTTGTTACGAAAGTTCTGATGTCTTTTTGGGTAAGGGATTTTGCACCGAGTAGCAGTCGGTTAGGTTTTCTTTAAGTCTATATCGTAGTCCTTGTCATATTGTGTCACTTTGTCTAAAGTTCCATCGACACACGTTAAAGGAGAATTCATGAACGATATTAAAAAAGACAATCCTCTTCGCGCAGAAAAACGCAGAAAACTTGGCAAGCTTCGCGAACTGGGTATCAATCCTTATCCTTACAGTTTTGATCGTACTGCTTCTATCGCCGAGATTCGTGCGAAATATGGTGAAACCCCAGCGGCCACCGAGCTTAAGGAAGAGATTCATCAGATTGCTGGTCGTTTAATGGCCATGCGTACAATGGGAAAAAGCGTTTTCTTTAATATCCAAGATCAATCTGGAACACTTCAAGTTTATATCAAGCCATCTGCACTCCCTGAAAAACAGATGCAAGCCTTTGATCTTCTCGATTTAGGGGATATCGTCGGTGTGAAAGGTTTTATTTTTAAAACTAAGACTGGAGAATTGAGTCTTCACGCAGATTATTTTGAAATGCTCACTAAGACTCTCGAGCCCCTTCCAGAAAAATTTCATGGGATTGCTGATCCTGAAATTAAGTATCGCTATCGCCATCTTGATCTTATTACGGACAAAGATTCTCGCAAGGTTTTTGAAACTCGCTCTAAAATCATTACCGGAATTCGTAATTTTCTCAACGAGCGTGGCTTCCTAGAAGTTGAAACCCCAGTTCTTCAACCTATTTATGGTGGAGCTTCTGCAAATCCTTTCCAAACCAATCTTCGTGCTCTTGATATGACTCTTTACATGAAGATTTCTCCTGAGCTTTATCTTAAGCGCCTCATCGTGGGTGGTTTTGAAAAAGTTTATGACCTCGGTAAGAACTTTAGAAACGAAGGTATCGATAGAACTCACAATCCTGAGTTCACAATGGTTGAGTGGTATGAGGCTTATACTGACTACAACTACCAAATGAAGCAATTTGAAGATTTGGTGGCCAAGCTTGCTAAAGATATCACAGGAAGCACAAAGGTAACGTACCAAGATAAGGAAATTGATTTTACAACTCCTTGGAGACGTCTCACTGTTTATGATGGCCTTCGTGAGTACGCGAAAATTGAACCGAACACGATTTCTGAGCAAGACCTCCTCAATGAGCTTAAAAAGCACGATAAGGACGCTGAAATGGCTTCCAAAGGCGAGATGCTCATGGAACTTTTCGAGCACGTTGTAGAGCAGCACTTGTGGCAACCTACTTTTGTGATGGATCACCCAGAAGAGATTTCACCTCTTACCAAAAAGCACAGAACTCAAACTGGTCTTGTAGAGCGTTTTGAGCCTTTTGCTGCATGTATGGAACTCGGTAATTCTTATTCTGAGCTTAACGATCCAGAAGATCAGTATGAGCGTCTTAAAACTCAAGAAGCTAAGCGCGTAGTAGATGAAGAGGCTCAGCCCATGGATGAAGATTTCATGCATGCCATTGACGTTGGAATGCCACCTACTGGTGGTGTGGGACTTGGGGTTGAACGTATCGTCATGCTTTTAACAAACAGTTCAACGATTCGCGATATTATCTTGTTCCCAACAATGAAGCACAAAAACTAACAACCTAAAGGGCCTTCGGGCCCTTTATTGTTTTGGGAGACGTTTATGGATAACTGGCTTAATTATCATCATCTGTATTATTTTATGGTTATTGCCAGTGAGGGGAGCATATCAAAGGCCTCTAAGCGTCTTCTCTTAGGACAGCCTACTTTAAGTGCTCAGTTAAAACAGTTTGAAGAAAAATTAGGTGTGGAGCTTTTTGAGCGCCAGCATAAACGTCTTATTTTGACTGATTCTGGGCGCATTGCACTTGAGTATGCTCGTGAAATATTCAAACTTGGCGAGGAGATGAAGGGAGTTCTTCAAGAACGTCTTGTTCCAAATAAAATTCCAGTCAATCTAGGGATTCTCGATGGGGTAAGTAAGACCATTGGCGCTCTTATGATTGAAAAAGCCTTTCACTATGCTCCTTGTACAGTTTCTTCAATTGAGGGGCGTTCTGACTATCTTCTTAGAGAGCTGATGGCCTACAGAGTCGATCTCGTTTTAACAAATCATCGGCCTCAGCTATCTGAGGGTAAGAAGATTATGTCTCGTCTTATTGGTAAACTTCCTGTCGTTATATGCGGGGGTGAAAAATTCAAAGACCTTAAGAAAAACTTTCCACGTTCTTTGCACAAACAACCCATCATTCTCCCGACTTTACATTCTCGCTTACGTCATGATCTAGAGCATTTTTTTGAAATTAATAAAATTAAACCTGATGTTGTCGCTGAAGTTGAAGACTTCGGACTTTACAATACTCTTGGCTCGAGAGGCCTTGCTTTAATACCTATTACTGAATTAAGTTTTCGTTTGAAGCAAACAAAACAGCTTCATGTTTTGGGAGAATTGCCAGGCGTTTTTACTGAGCTTTATCTGCTTGCAGCTTCTAGACGTATCGAGAATCCTATAGCTTCTTATCTTTTTAATAACTTTCGCCTTTGATTCGTTTTAGACGAATTAAGCGTTTGTTTTTATCGTCTTTCGCAAAACTCCTTTTACCTTCATAATGGCTATGTGCTTGACCCTTTTAGGTTTAGCTTAATACCAAGGAGGTATTTGTTATGTTCGTTCAAACAAATAAAGTTCAACTCATTCCTAGTGAAAAACTTTCTTTAATCCTAGACCCAAGTGCGAAACCTTGTGTCACTTTTTATATCCCAAAAGTTTCTAAAACCTTTAATAAACAGGATCGTAAAAATTTGTTTTTGGCCTTTGCTCGTCAAGCTGAGGATGTGCTTAAAAGGGACCATTCTTTTGAGTTTTCTCAAAATTTGATCGAAAGGTTATGGCTTAGTAATCCCTATGCCGAATTAGATAAGTATCATTGTGCTGTCGGTTTCTTTCATAACTCTCAATTTACTGGGCTTTTGCCATTAAATGGTGAAATTGATCCAAAGGTGATTGTGGCCGATAGTTTTCATATCAAACCCATTTTGGGATGGTTACAAGAATCACCTCCTTATTACCTTCTAACTCTTTCTTCAAGAGAAATTAGAATTTATGAGGGAGATGCTTGGGACTTGCATTTTATAAAAAGTATTACGGATGAATCAAATGAGCAGTCTAAAAAATCTCAAAAAGTGCAAGTTCAAGAGTTTTTTCATCGTGCCGAAACTGAGATTGCTTCTTTTGTTAAAGAGGATCAGCGCCCGATCGTGATTGCTGGAGTCGATTGGGTTCAATCTCTCTATCGTAAAGTCAGTAAAAATTCCCAGCTTCTCGCAAGCAACATTCGTGGGGATGTTCGCCGTTTTGGTCTTTTGGCTCTCAAAGAAGCTTCATCTTATGCTCTACGTGAGCTTTTTCAAAAGGCCAAGAAAAAACTTTTTGTCGATTTTGAATTAGCCCGCAGCAAAGGAAAAACGTTAAGTGATCTTGGAGAAATTTCAAAAGCCGCTGTCGAGGGACGTGTTAAGAAAATTCTGATCGCTCGTGACCAAGTGATTTGGGGAGAGATTGGTAAAGCAACTGGAGATTTACGCATTCATCATCGCCAAATGAACTCAAAAGACGATGATATTTTAGATAACCTTGCTGAAAAAGTGATGGAAAAGGGTGGCAAAGTTTTGTGTATCCCTAGGAGGGATATCCCAGATCAAAACGTGGCCGTGGCCATTATCCATTAAGCTTCGGAAGGGATGAGGAGTATGCCTAAAAGATAGATCCAGAATCCTATTCCCAAAGTGAAAAGCAGGAGCAAGGCAAGCATACGAAAAACAACTGGATCTTTATCGAAGTATTTTCCTAAACCTCCACAGATACCTGCGATCATCCTGTCATCGCTGGCACGTAAGAGTGGTTTGTACGAGGGGAGGCTTTGTTTGGTATTTTCAGCAGTGCCGGGCAAAGCCTCTTTTTTTAGGGGGACAATAATCCAAGCAATGAGGTAAAGGGGAATCCCCATTGTTCCAAAGAAAATGAGAGCAAGCCAAATAAGGCGCACGAGTACAGGATCAATATCAAAGTACTCGGCGATCCCGCCACAAATTCCAGCAATAACTGATTCATCTCTAGATCTGAAAATTCTTTTCATGATTAGCAGCAAGGTTTCTTGTTTTGATCTTTAGGAGAGCAATCACAAGAAACATCCCCTCCATTAAAAAATGAATTGATATAGGCCTGAGCACACCCCACTCCAGATTTTACGGTGAGGGCTTCTGTTGGACAATTCTTGGCACAGGCTCCGCATTCAATGCAGCGGTCTTTGTTTTTTATTTCAACACAGTTCGTTTCTAAAATAAAAACGGCGTGAGGGCAGACTTCAAGGCACATACTACAAGCTATGCATTTCTCTTTATCTAATTCAAGAGTCACTTTACTTGTGTCGTATTTTAAACCCATATCCCTCTCACAAGAAAAAATACCCCGAGTAGAAGGCCGATACTACTAAGCGTAATTAGTGCAGGGATGGCCCTTTTAATTTCTTTCTCAACCCCTGACGGGCAAGTGAAAGTCGTGGCCCCTGTAAAATTGAAAGTGAGGTAGCCACAGAGTCCTGCGGCCATAAAACTAAAACTTAAGGTTTCTTCCCAAGAGAGGAAAGTGATTATAGAAATGACATTAATCCAGAGAGAGCCTAGGACGATTCCGCTTAAAGAGAAACTTTTCCAAGGGAAAAGAGGGAGCATGACAGGAAAAAGAACAGTTCCAGTGAGGAAAGTTCCAAGCCATAAAATAAGATAAACCCACATACCCTGAAAACTGTGTATGAGGGCAAAATAAATAAAAGGGATAATGATGAGTCCAGAGAAAAGGGTTTTGAGTCCTCCCTGAATTTCAATAGGGGTGAGAACCAATCTTTCCCAAAGTGAAAAATGAATTCTTCTCATTTCTTCTGTTTTTGTTCCTGTGGCGAGAAAAGCCGGAAGATCTTTGGCGTAAACAGGGCCATAAGAAACTTCAAAACCAGTGTCTTTGGTTACGGCATGGGCCTTGATTCCTGGAGCTCCAAGCTGAGGGAGTATGAGTTTTCGGTGACTCACTTTTTCATGAAGTTTTGTTTCTTTGATACGTTTACAAAGTTCATAAGTCCCGAAGGTTCCTTTCCCGGCAGCACACCAAACATTGATTCCTCTCGTATCGAGAACAAGTAACCAAGCAGAGTGTCCTTCGAGATTTTTTCTTACCTCATCAAAACTTAGCTTATAGTTTCCGGTGACAAGTACTGGAGAGGAGTCGTCGGGTGAACCTAGTTTATAAAGGCCTGATGTGACTTTGAGATCAAAGCGCTTGATGCCAAGACGTGCTTTAAGGTGATCAGTAAAATCTTCTACCGTTATAACGCTATCTATTTGGAAAGGATCTTGATCCTGTTTGCCGCAACAAGAGTCTTGGCATGAACAATTTTTACCCATAGCTAAGTCTGGCCTTTTTTACGACAATACTCAATAGATAAATGGGGATATTTCTTATGAGTTTCATAACTTCCGATGAGTATATTAAAATTAGCATTCACATCATTCGTCAGATTCACGACAAAGTGCCTTTTGATATTTATGTGAAGCGTGCAGAAGGAAAGTTTACGAAACTTTTCCACAAGCATCATCTGGTTGATCATGATCTTTTGATGCGCTATCAAAATGAAAAAGGCGTAAAGGCCCTTTATGTTTCCAACGATGAACATAAAACTTATCGTTATTATGTTGAAAAAATTCTTGAGATGGCCCTTGAAGATCCCAAGAAAAGTGCTCCTGCTAAACTCACTGGTATTGTGGCCGAGATGTCTTCTTTGGCGATCGCTGAAATTTATGTTCAGACAGGGATTGATGCCAAAGTTTTAACTTGGGCAGAAAAGTCGATGAGGGGTTGTGTGAAGATTCTTTCTGAAGACCCCAAGTCGCTGATTAGAGTGATAGAGGCTTTAAAGACTCATCCTCATAGTTTTAAACATGCGATCATGACCTCTCTTTTTTCTATGCTCTTAGCACGAGAGTTGCGTTTTACGAGTGAAAGAACTCTTCTCAATGTCGGTATGGGGGGGCTCTTGCACGATATGGGTCTTTGTATGCTGCCCGCAGGAATGGAATTTAAAGAGCAACCCAGTCCTCAAGAATGGAAAGAGATCAAGGAACACCCTCAGCTAGGTTATCAGATGCTTGAAAGTCTTAAAGGGGTTACTCGTGAGGTAAGAACGATTGTTCTTCAACACCATGAGCGAGTTAATGGCTGTGGTTATCCCAATAATATGCATGGACCAGAAATTTTCCCTCTTGCGAAGCTTGTGGCCATTGCTGACGCCTTTGCTGAAAAAATAGTTTCTCGAGAAGTTCATAAAGAAAGTATTTCAGTGATGGATGCCTTGGCCCTTATGAATGAAGATCAAGGACATTTTGATAAAGAGATGCTCGAGAAATTTGAAAACATTTTTTCTAAAAAAGTTGGATAAAAAAAAGGCTTAGGAATTACCTAAGCCTTGTTTTTTCTTTTTTGGTGGAGGTAACAGGGATTGAACCTGCGACCCTCAGAATGCCATCCTGATGCTCTCCCAGCTGAGCTATACCCCCACTGATTTTGTAGAGTTAATCTAAAGGCTTAAAAGCTAAGTGTCAAGCCTTTAGGCCCTTAAAACTAGATTTTTGCGCCGCAAAGAGTTATGCTAAAAATATGAACAGACCTAATTGTTTTCAATGTAAGCATTATTTCGTGACTTGGGATCAGAGAATGCCCAGAGGGTGTAAACTTTTTGATATTAAAAGCGCCCATATGCCTTCGGTTATAGTGAAAGACGCCAGCGGGGCAGAGTGCATTGATTTTGAACCAAAAAAAAGTCCTCCAAAAGAGGAGGACCCATTCGATTTTAATAATCCCAAGTTTTGGGAGAAAAAATAATCAATTTTGGAAAGTTTTCTTTCTGTTGCCCATAACCTGATTAAGGTTTTCGGTATCATCGTTTTCAAACTGGTGGATGACAGCGTCTAAGGCATCCATGTTGTAAAGTTTAAAAACACGAACGAACTCAGTTTTGACATTACAAAGGCGAATCTGATCTTTTTTCTTGTTAAGAATTTTGATCGTTTCAGCAAAAATACCAATGCCTGAAGCTCCGACAAAATCCATGCCATCCATATCAATCATAATAGTGGAGTTAGGATTCTTTTTCATAAGCGTTTCTAGCTCGTTACGAAACGGAATATTATTATCGTAGTCGAGGTCGCCTTTCATATGGACGGTAATATTTCCAGTTGCGTCTGTGCTTATGTGTGCTCTCATTGAAATGCCTTTTCAAAATTGGGCTTTATGCCCTGGACTTATTTTACTCCTCTTGGGAGCAGTTTAAGAGACGGCAATTATTTCTTAAAAAGCGTTTTTAAAGGAGGATTTTAGTTCTATAATCAAGACCTTAGAAAAGGAATTTTTCATGGCAAAATTGGTTTTAATAACCCTTCCCATAGGCAATAAAGATGATCTCACCGTAAGGGCCAGGCTCAAGTTAGAGGAAGGGCGAACCTTCTTTGTTGAGGATACCCGATCGTTTTTGTCCTTTATGGCGATTTTAGGGATTTCTGTGGAAGGTAAGCGTATTACATCTTTTCATGATCAAAGTTCTGATGCGCAAATAAATAAAATCATCCAAGTCTTAGACAGTGGTGAAGAGGTTTGTCTTCTTTCTGAAGCGGGAAGCCCGATTATTTCTGATCCTGCCTTTCCTGCAGTGAGGGCCGCTTTGGCTCAGGGACATGAATTAGAAACCCTTCCTGGAGTAAGTTCTGTTTTGGTTGCTTTGGAACTTTCAGGCCTTCCGCCCCACCCATTTTATTTTCATGCCTTCCTTTCACGCGATGAGAAGAATTTTAATTTTCTTGCCATCAAAGGCACTCATCTTTTTTTTGAATCTCCTGAGCGAGTTGTGGCCACCACTGACCGTATGGTGAAGGCTTGGCCTCAATGTGACGTCGTTTTAGCTCGTGAACTGACAAAAAAGTTTGAGACCATTCATCGTTTTAAAGCTTCTGAATGGGAAAATGTCAAAAAAGAATTGGTGTGCAAGGGAGAGTTTGTTGTCGCAGTCTATAGTGAAGGCAAGGAAGATGCCTTTCTTGATTCTAAAGTTAAAGAAGTCGCTGAATCCTGTTTGGAAAATCCAGGAACAAAAAATATGTCAAAACTTTTAGCTCTCCTTTTAAAAAGAGATAGTAAGGAGATCTATTCTCAATTAGTCAAAACAAGTAGGGAGTAGTTGTGAATCAAAAAACTCAAATAGAAAAATATTTGCTCTGGGCCATCTATGCTCTTGTTTTTATCACTCCCGTAATTTTTATTCCAATTGTCTATCGGCAGTTTGATATTGGTAAATCTGTTCCTTTTAAAATTTCATTAGCTCTTGTTGCGATCATTTTTTTTCTCAAAGAAATTGTTAAACCTAGCGCTGATTTATGGTCTAAGCGCATTAAGCCTTTTCTTCCGTTTGCCATTCCTACTGTGTTGTATATTTTTAGTTATCTTTTTTCCACTTTCATGTGTGACGATGTGTGGATGAGTCTTGTCGGTCTTTATGAAAGACAAATTGGAACGACGGGATTTTTAGCTTGTGTTCTTCTTGGGATTTTCATTGTTCTCTTCACGCAAAATAAAAAAGACTATGAATTGGGAATGAATGTCTTTAAGGTCGTAACAGTCTTTTTGGCCATTGCTTCCGTTTTTCAATTCTTAGGAATCTATAATTTTGGCCTTCCTAGCCCTCCGGCCGGAAGGGCCAATGCCTTACTAGGAAATGCGAACTTCTTGGCCAATCAAATAGTGTTCTTAGCTCCGCTTTTTTTGACTTCTTGTTTCTTGGCTTCTGAAAGAATGTTTAAGCTTATCAATCTTTTTTTCTTTGCTCTTTGTGGACTAGGAATTATGGCCACCGGAACACGTGGCGCCTATCTTGCTTATGGTGTGGCCCTCCTTGTTTTCTTGCTTCTTTTAGTTCTCGTAAACGACAAAGAAGAAAAATATAGAACGAATTATGTTTTGCTTTTGGGCCTATTTGGACTCCTTGGTTTTGTTGCTGGAACAATGATATCCATGCAATTTGATAACCTTTTTATTATGGGAATGACTCTACCTCTTTGTGTCTTTCTTGTTTGGGCCTTCTTTCGCTTGGCCCTTAAGTATGCGGGGAGAACTTGGCGAAAGGCCCTTCCTTTTTTTCTTGCTGTTGTTTTAGGTGGTTCAATCGTTGCTGCTGGGGCTTCCAAGCTTCGTTATGAAAGTTCTGTTGTGGATCGTTATTATTCTCTTTTTGATTTTAGTGGGAAAGCCACTCCACGTTTTATGATCTGGAAGGATGGGATGACCTTTATAAAAGACATTCCTCTTTGGGGTGTTGGTCCTGAGCTTTTTCGAGAAAAGTTTATGTCTTACAAAAGCAAAGAGACCGAGGCTTTAGAACCTCATACTCATTATGATAATCCCCATAATAATTACCTCTATATTCTTTATTCCTTGGGATTTGTAGGACTCTTTCTTCACCTTTGGATCATGTTTAGATTTTTCAGGATGAATCTGAGTTTAATCAATGATGCCAAACTGACTCGGCAGGTTCGTCTGACTGCCGTAGGTTTTTTTACTGTTTTTATTTCTTACGCCGTTTGGACTATCCCCGGATTTGAATTCCTCTCATCTATTGTGACTTTTTGGGCCTTGATTGGCATTTTTTGTGTTTTTCATCACTCGGTGAGAGGTGAGGTTCGCTCGTGGGATCTTGAGCTTTTTAGTCGCATACAAAAAGGTTTTGAGTTTTTTAAAAAGCGTATTGTTCAGCAAATCTCATACGGGGTTTTAATATTCCTCAGCTTGTGGCTTATTTTAGATAATTATAAAGTTTTTATGGCCGACGCTTCTTTCGTGGAAGGGTTAATGAATCGTGGGCGTGGTCAGTTCTATGATTCTATTGATAATTTTGAAGAAGCCTTAAGTTATAACTCTCGTGAAAGTTACTATTACCTTCATATTGGTAAAAGCTATGCTGACCTTATTCGTCGTGAATCTGATTATGATTTGAAAAGACGATACGTTGTTAAAGCTGAAGAGGCCCTAGATAAAGGCTTGGCGCATGCCTGGTCACCAGACCTGATTTATGCGACTAAAGCGAATGTTCGTTTGGCCGTTGGAAACAGGGAAGGGGCCATAGAGGCGATGATGAAAGTCTTAGAAGTGTATCCCGCTACAATTGAGTATAGAAAATTTCTCAACTACATCATGTACGAGACCGGGAAATAGCCTAGGTAAAAAGGGCCTAGCTTTCAAAAGTTGATCTTTCTGTTTTAATAATAGAAGGAATAAAACAAGGAAGGCTTATGGCCAAGACCAAAGATTTAGACTTTGATTACTCTTCTTTTGCTAAGGTTAATGGAGATCATCCTCTTAAAAAGGCCGTGAAGGACGCTTATATTGAGTATCCTGCTAGAAAACGTCATGGGGGAAAAGTCACATTTTTTAATTTCGCTTTAGCGAGAGAGATGGGACTGCTTCCTGAAAATCATCCTGATAACCTAACGGTTGAGCTTGAAGAGGCCATTCTCGATACTTTTTCTATTGTCATCATTAACGAATACGATGTGATGAATAATCTTCAATTTCCTAAAGAAGATATTAAGCCTAATAAATATATGGCCACTCGTTATCTTCAGCTTCAACATCCCAATAAACAGGGAAAAACCTCTGGTGATGGAAGAAGTATATGGAACGGACACATCAGTCACAAGGGCGTGACTTGGGATATTTCAAGTTGTGGAACTGGAGCAACTCGTTTGTCACCGGCCACAAATATCAATAACAAGTTTTATCAGACTGGCGATCCGACTATTTCTTACGGGTGCGGTTATAGTGAAGTTGATGAAGGGCTGTCTTCAATGTTTTTTAGTGAAGTGCTTTGGCGCAATAATTTAGAAACAGAACGTGTCCTTGGCATTATAGAATTCCAGAAAGGTATTTCAATTAATATTCGTGCTCATCGCAATTTGCTTCGTCCTAGCCATTTTTTTAGGTTTCTTAAGTTGTCTGACGTCGAAAGTCTAAAAGAGATCACTGAGTATTATATTAAGCGCCAAGAAATGAATGGAGATTGGACTTCTGTTCCTAAAAAAACTAAAGAGCGCTATGACTTCTTCTTAAATAAAGTCTCTGAGGCTTTTGCCAAAACTGTTGCCCATTTTGAAAATGAATATATTTTTTGTTGGCTTGATTGGGATGGCGACAATATTTTGATGGATGGTGGGATTATTGATTATGGGTCTGTGAGACAATTTGGTCTTTTTCATCATGAATATCGTTATGACGATGTTCAACGCTTTTCAACAACGATCTTAGAGCAAAAAAATAAGGCCCGCTTGATTGTTCAATGTTTTGCTCAGATCGTAGATTATATGCTTACAGGGAAGCGCAAAGGGATTTCTGATTTTAAAAATCATTCTTCTTTAGTTAAGTTTGACGAGTTTTTTAATTATCATAAAAATAAAGGTCTTCTTTATAAAATAGGTTTTAACTTGCGCGAGCAAGATTATATTTTGAAACACTGTGAAGAGGATGTTGAGGCCTATAAAAAAAGTTTTTCCTACTTTGAGAGAGCAAAATCCCAAGTTGGAAAAGTAAAAGTTCCTGATGGCATTACCTGTAACGCCATTTACTGCATGCGTGATATTTTGCGTGAACTTCCTCAGTTATACTTATCTAAGAACCGTCAGTTGAGCGCCGATGAATTTATTCAGGTGATACGTTCAAGCTACGCCACGAGAAAAGATTTGATGCCTTCTCTCTACAGAGATCGTAAGATTAAACTTTTCCAATTTGAGTATTTTTACCTCGTAGAAAAAGCGGCCAAAGGCCTTAAGCGTTCAATGAGCGATGTTCTTTTGGATATTTCAACCAGATCTTCAGTGATTAATAAGTATGATCGTATTACAGGGGATTCGATTATCAATATCACAAACAAAGTCTTGGGATTTAAACCCAAACTCAAATGTGATGAGTTATATGACTTAATGAGACAGTTTGCTGGTTTTCAAAACTTTTGTCCTGAAAAGGAAAAGGCCATTTCAATTAAAAACCCTCGTCAGAAAAAATATATTGGTGGAATGCTTAAAATTGTAAGAGAGTATCGCGAGGGATTGTGAATTTAGTTTTTTATGGTGGTGGAGATGCAATAGACAATAAGGCCTTAGATAAGGTTTTGTTGGATATGGTAGGAAAAAGCTCTCCTCACATGAGTTTTATTCCCTCTCAGTCTTATGAGTCAGAAATTGACTTTGGTTTGTTTGTTAAACAGTACCGTCGCTTCGGTGTCAAAAGCTTTCTTCATTTTCCTGTCGATGTGCGCTTTGATAAAATTTTATTAAATGAAGTTATGCAAAGTGATGTCATTCATTTAAGTGGTGGGAACACTTTTTATTTCCTCAAACACTTAAAGCGTAGTGGGATGTTTTCTCGTTTAAGAGAGTTTGTGCAGCGTGGAGGGATACTAACTGGTCTTTCCGCTGGGGCCATTATGATGACCCCCAATATCACGACAGCTTCTTTCCCTGAGTTTGATAGAGATGATAATGATGAAAATTTAAAAGATTTTCGTTCTCTAGGATTGGTCGACTTCGAGTTTTTCCCCCATTACACTAATTCGCAAAGATATCGTGTCGAGATGGAGAGTTATTCAAAAAAAATCCTCCATGCTCTTTATGGTTGTCCTAATGGAAGTGGCATCATTTTAAAGAATGGGAAGCTCGAAATGGTGGGGAAGGTTTTTAAGTTTGAGAAAGGAAAGACTCATTGTCTGCGCGACAAAAACGGATAATGACTTTTGTGCCATGTTCTTTCAATGAGTCTTCAATGGCCACACTTTGAAGAGTAATAGTTCCCTTCATCTTTTCCACAAAGCTTTTCACAAGAGGCATACCAAAGCCGGTTCCTTTTTCACCTTGCGTTCCTTCCCTCGTTGTACTTTTGTCATAAGAAAAAATATTTTTCATAAGAGTTGGCGGAATCCCCATTCCACGATCTTGGATTTCAATTACGATGAATTTTTCTTCTTCTTTGAGAAAAACTGATACCTTACTTCCTGGATAAGAAAACTTAAGGGCATTGTGAAGAAGGTTTGGAAGGATCTGCAATGTGACAACATCAGGTTCGACAAGGGCACTGAAGTTCTTTCCTTCTGAGTCAAGAGTAAGCTGAACTCTTTTCTCTTCGTAACGGTCTTGGACGATTTCAAAGGCTCGCTTGAGCGTCTCACGCAAATCTGAGGATTTAAGTTGAAGTTTTCTTTTCCCAGAATCGAGGGCCCTAAGCTCTCTTACTTTATTGATGAGGCTTTCAATCGCATCAGTGTTTCTTTCTATCGCATCTTTGGCTTTTTTAGTCATTGTGCTGTCATTTTCAGCATCATCGATAAAGAGGGTATAACCCCTAATGACGCTTAAGGGACCAGCGATGTCGTGAGTCAAAAGGCGAACAAGCTCTGCCATGTTTTCTTTGGATTCGACAACTTCTTCAACGTTTTTAGAGACGGCCCGGCCATAGACAAAAATCCAAAGCGAGGCGATAAGAATCACACAGAGATAGCCTGAGGTTTGTATGATGTAGAAAACATGAGAGGGGAGTGGATTATGCAGGAGCTTGAAAATTTCACTTTGCTCGATGAGCCCCATGGCCGGAAAAGTCAAAGTTGTAAGGATAATGGAAATCCAAAAGGAAATAGTATCTGCTAAAAAAGCTGCTGAGATAGGGAGCAAAATAAACCAAATAAGGGCCGGAGATAGAGTTCCTCCAGTGGCGAGAGATACGTTCAATAAATGGAGGTAAGAGCAAATCAGGCAAGTGTTTATGAGTTTTTTTTGAGAACACTTTTTCTTCCAATATAAAAAAGTACTGACTAAAAAAACAGCACCAATGATGGTGTTGCTGATCGCAATATAGCGTTGCTCCAAAGCAAGATAGAGTATAGAAAAAAGAAAAGAAGTTACAACGAGAGTTGTCAGTGTGATGAAAATAATTTCTTGAGATTTCTCTTTAGAAGTCTCATGAAAAAGTTTGGATTTTAAAACTGAGATAATAGAAGTTTGCATAGCCCAAAGAGCATAGTGCAATGCTTTTCACTTTGCGATAAAATTTTTGTTTAAGAATGAGTTAATGCCTTGAATCGTTTTAACGCTTCGACAAGAATTGATTGGGGACAAGCAAAGTTAAGGCGTTTGAATTGAGCCCCTTCTTTACCGAACGTTTTTCCATCACTTAGAGCGAGATGAGCGTTATTTAATAGACGATTGTTCAGCTCTTCATCGCTTAAACCTATCTTATTCATGTCTAACCAAGCAAGATAGGTTCCTTCAGGTCGATAGAGGCGTATTTGGGGGAATTCACTTGAAATTGTTTTTTCAAGAAAATCAATGTTGCTCTGCAGGTAAGACAGTAAACTTTCTACCCATCCTTCACTTTCTGCGTAGGCTGCATAACTTGCTGCAAGGGCAAAGGGGTTGTTCATTAAATGCCCCAAAGATTCACATTTTTGTTTAAAACTTTGCCTCAGGATTTCATTTTCAATAACGACATAAGAAAGCATAAGACCCGCAATGTTGAATGTCTTGCTCGGTGCCATACAGGTGATGGTGTTTTGGGCCAAGTCTTTGCTTAAGCTGGCAATAGGATAGTGTTTATGGCCAGTATAAACGATATCGGCATGGATTTCATCGGAGACAATAAGGACATCATTTTCAAGACAAATTTTCCCAAGTTCAAGAAGTTCTTCTTTTTTCCACACACGACCAACTGGATTATGTGGACTACAGAGAAGAAAAAGTTTCGCCCCTTTTATCACAGAACGTAATTGATCAAAGTCCATTTCGTAATGGTGAGGCTGCTTCTTAAGAGGATTGATGATGAGAGTACGATTATTTTTAGGAACAATATCAAAAAATGGGTAGTAAACAGGAGATTGAATGATGATCTTGTCTCCTGGATGACTAAAAGCATGAATGGCCAAGATGAGCGATGGCACAACACCAGAAGAGTAAACAATAGAATCGCTATCAACCTCCCAGTTGTGACGTTTCTTGTTCCATTTCATAATAGCGTCTGTCAGTTTCTGAGGTTGGAAGGTATAACCATAGAGACCATGTTCTGTTCTTTTTTTGATGATTTCATTGATGGCCGGAGCACATTCAAAATCCATGTCGGCGACCCAGAGAGGAAGCAAGTCTTTGCCATGAAAGCGCTGATCGCAAAGGTCCCATTTGAAACAATCTGTATGATATCTGTTGATGATTCTATCGAAATTATAATCGGTCATAATCTTTCCATATTACCAAGATATTTTTCCGCGGCCTTTTTTGGTGTCGGCGTGTTTCTTTTTTGATTGGAGACGTTTTTCTTTTGAGGCACGAGTTGGTTTCGTTTTTTTTCTTTTTTTGGGAACGAGACTGGCCTTCGTTAAGTATTCAAGAAGTTTTTCTCTCACGAGGCGTCTATTTTCTTCTTGGAAGCGTGATTCAGAGGCTTTGATAAGAAGAATATTTTCACTGTTGATTTGATGGGGATAAAGGACTTTGAGTCTTTGGCGTTGGTAGTCAGTCAGAACGGGAGAGAGAATATTGAAACGTAGCTCCACTGCTGTAGAAACTTTGTTGACGTTCTGACCTCCGGGGCCTGAAGCTCTGGTGAAGCTTTCTTCAATATCAGCTTCAGGAATCTCAATGTTTTTAAAAGTGATTTTCATATTCGAGTAACTCTAAAACTTTTCCTATTAAATACAGCGAGCCCGTGACTAAGACAAGGTCTTCTTCCTTGGCTTCGTTTGTGATGCCATTTAGGAGAGGTTTGACTTGGGCGGAACTCTGTAATGCTCGGTTTTTCCATTGAGAGGGATAGTCTTCAAGTTTGAGGGGTTTAAGTGTCGTTTCGGTAAGGTAGAGTTTTACTCGTGGAAGTGAGGTCAGTTTTTCAAGAATACTATTGGCATCCTTGTCTACGCCTATCCCTGCTATGAGATGCAATGTTTTCCATTGGAGATGCGATAAAATTTCAAGGAGACTGTCGATGCCCTGGGGGTTGTGATCTCCGGAGAGGTATAGTGGACATTTTAGTTTTGGCCAGGACACTTTCTGAAAACGGCCAGGCCATCTTACTTGAGCGAGGTTTTGAAGAGATGAGCTAGGATCAAGACCCAATTTTTCAAGGAGGGCAAGGGCCGTCATTGAATTTTGAGCGGCCCTTTGTCCCCACAGGTTCATCTGAGCCTTTCCCCAGGGACTTAAAAGAGTATCTGGAGCCTTAAAATCATATTGAGGAAGGAAATGGAGGCAGGCCTTAAGTTTCTGACAAGTTATTTGAGCTAAGTGAATGAGTTGATCATTTTGGGGAGTAAAGATGACTTGTGATTGCGGGGTAATGATCCCTAGTTTTTGTTTGGCTATTTCTTCGAGCGTTTTTCCTAAGAAAAATTGATGGTCAAAACTAATTGGAGTGATAGCGCAAAATTCATGTGGAATAGCATTACTCGCGTCCCACAGCCCTCCCATGCCCACTTCGTAGATGGCGTATTCCACAGGGGGGCGCGTTTGACCAGAATGAAAAAGCCAAGCGGCCATCAGCGTGAGAGATTCAAAATGAGAAAGATTTTCGGACTCTATCAGAGGAACAAGGGCGTTGTAGCATTCTAAGAGTTCTAGGTCGCTCACATCTTTTTCATTGAGACGAAAACGTTCATTCAGTCGAATCAGGTGGGGGGAGGTGTACATTCCGACATTTAATCCCTGTCCCCTGAGTAAGGCACTTAGAGTCGCACAGGTACTACCCTTACCATTGGTTCCGGCAACGACAATCGTTTTTTGGGGATTCATTTTCTTAAGAAGACCGCTTTTGTCGAGGGCTTTTTGGATAGGTGTTAAACTCGGAGTTTGGGTGGGAATGATTCCTCTTTTTTCAAGGGCCTCGATCATTTTTGAGATACTTTGAGCTTTCATGGGGTTTTTATTTGATTGGCCAAAATGAGCGCTCTGATGTTTGTTTTGAGATCATGAAGGCGTAAATAATCAGTCCCACTTTTTTCCATGAGAAAACTCATCAGGGCCGTTTCCAAATCTCTTTCGCTGGCCTCTATCAGATGATGGGGGTCTAAATAACGTTTTCTTGAGTGGCCGATAAGGATTTCTAAACCTAATTCATTAAAACGTGCGCAGTTTTGAGTTAGCTGATAATTTTGATTCAAGGTTTTTCCAAAACCTAAACCGGGATCAAAAATGAGTCTTTCTTTTTTGATTTCCCATTTATCAAATTGCTCTATTTTTTTCTTTCCCCAAAGAAGAAGATTATCAACTGTATCTTCATTGATGGGGAGAATCTTTTTAGGATCTGGGGGAATCGAAAGGGAGTGCATGAATACAAGAGGGATTTGGGTCTCTTGCGCAAGGAGAAGCATTTCTTCGTTTACGAAGCCTTCGACGTCATTAAGAAAATCTAGGTCGAGTTGTTCAGAGAATTTCTTGATTGTCTTGGCGTGGCGAGAGTCGAGGCTTAGTTTAAATTTCAAATCTTTTTTGAGTTCTTTGAGAAGGGGGAGAT
>JACCEE011930849.1_pt1 | contig 18649 bp, 15 predicted proteins | sample 7449931 | NCBI WGS metagenome assembly JACCEE01 (sample SAMN15323457, study PRJNA562643) | freshwater metagenome | isolation source: river surface water | place: USA:Blue River Watershed | collected 2017-08-19 | reverse complement strand
ACTCATATTAATCTCTATTCTCATTCTTCTTATTTAGTCTCAACTAAATTCCCATTTGATTGATTTGCTCAGCTGTTTTCGTAGCTAGCTCCATGCACCGCTTTTTCGTATTACCAAATGCTCCCGATAATCCTGTAATTCCACCAGTCAACTTATCCAGTGCCATATTTGCTATTAGATTCTCAATCCCAACTGGTTGAGCGCTTCTTTGAACGCTGAAATTACCTTTTGTTCCTAATATCTGCACTTGATTATTATTATCAAGTTGTGGGAATGCAATTACTAAAGCAAATCCATTCTTTACAAGTGCTGGTTCCCCAGCTTCAAAAGACACTCCCTTGATTTTTTCATAAAGCTCCTCCATGGAATACTTTTCTTTTAGTTTTAACTTTTCCACTCTTACTCCTAGTGCATCTTTTAATCCCATAATTTTCCTCCTAAACATTCACTTTCTTTTCATACATGAAATACTAGCAAATTGGATTCAAAATAGCCACTACCCAAAAGGGTAGTTTGGGTAGTTTTATCACACTAAGGCAAAATCAAATAAACTAATCTGATTTGTATTTGGGATGTCCCCTAACAAATTCAATTCGCCCATTAATTCAATTACCGTTTTAGAAACTTTTGTTCTTTGACGTAAATCATCCCTTGATAAGTAAGGCCCATCTTTGGCCGCCTCCATAATTGCCTCGGCTGCTTTTTCACCCAATCCATCAATACTACTTAAAGATGGCATGATTTTTCCATCAATGATTTGAAATAATCTTGAATGCGCACGAAACAAATCAATCGGCATAAACTCAAATCCTCTTGCATACATTTCTTGTACGATACGCATATCTTTAAAGGTATCTTGCTCTTTTTTACTCAAAGTATCTTTTCTCTTACTGTAATCTTTCATTACTTCTTCTAAGTGTTGTTTCCCCTGACACATAATCTCATATGAAAATCCAGAAGCTCTGATACTAAAAAATGCAGTATAGTAAGCCAACGGATAATTCACTTTATAATATGCAATTCTCCAAGCCATCATTACATACGCTGCTGCATGGGCCTTAGGAAACATATATTTAATCTTTTTGCATGACCAAATATACCAGTCTGGTACATTTGCCGCTAGCATTGCCTCTTCCCATTCCGGACGAAGCCCCTTTCCCTTTCTGACACTTTCCATGATTGTAAAGGATAACCCTTCTTCAACCCCCATATTAATCAGGTAGGTCATAATATCGTCCCTTGTACAAATTGCTGTTGAAATAGTCGCTTTTCCTTCTTCGATTAATGTTTGTGCATTTCCTAACCACACATCCGTCCCATGTGACAATCCTGAAATGCGCACCAAATCCGAAAAACTCGTTGGTTTTGTATCAAGTAACATTTGAATAACAAAATCCGTACCAAATTCTGGAATGCCCAAAGCACCCAACGGGCATCCACCAATTTGTTCTGGTCGTATTGAAAGAGCTTGTGTGCTCTGGAATAGAGTCATAACCTCTTTATCATCTAATGGAATAGTAATTGGATCAACTCCAGTCAAATCCTGTAACATCTTAATCATGGTTGGATCGTCATGACCCAAAATATCTAATTTGAGTAGATTGTGATCTATTGAGTGGTAATCGAAATGCGTTGTAATGATATCTGTTGTAGTATCATTTGCTGGATGCTGAATTGGTGTAAAACTATTAATATCCTCACCAAGCGGCAATACAATAATTCCTCCTGGATGTTGACCGGTAGATCTTCTGATTCCAGTACAGCCCTCTACAATTCGATTTATTTCGCAACTCCGTTTATGTAATCCCCTCTCTTCATAGTACTTTTTAACAAAACCAAAAGCCGTTTTATCCGCTAAGGTTCCAATCGTACCAGCACGATATGTCTGCCCTGCTCCAAAAATTACTTCCGTATATTTGTGTGCTTTACTCTGATACTCTCCCGAGAAATTCAAATCAATATCTGGTTCCTTATCTCCCTTAAATCCCAAAAAAGTTTCAAACGGAATATCAAACCCTTCCTTTTTAAGCATTGTACTACACTCAGGACATTCCCGATCTGGCATGTCAATTCCTGCGGCACCCGTATATTTCCTTACTAATTCAGATGTAAAATCCGAATAATGACAATTCGGGCAATAGTAGTGTGGTGAAAGTGGATTAACTTCTGTAATTCCAGACATTGTTGCTACAAAAGAAGATCCTACCGATCCTCTCGATCCCACCAAATATCCATCTTCCATTGATTTCCATACTAGTTTTTGCGCAATAATGTACATTACCGCAAATCCATTTGAAATAATGGAATGAAGTTCTTTCTTCAATCTCTTTTCAACAACTTCTGGAAAAGGTTCGCCATATAATTCATTTGCTTTTTTGTAACAAATGTCGGTCAAAATTTTATCACTATCTGCAATTATAGGTGCGCATTTATCTGGTCGAACCGGACTAATTGCTTCGATTTCATCTGCAATAAAGTTTGGATTAGTAATGACAACTTCTTTTGCCTTTTCTTCTCCTAAATAGCCAAATTCCTCTAACATTTCCTGGGTTGTATGCAGATATAAAGGTGCCTGATCGTCTGCATCTTTGAATCCCTTTCCCGTCATGATAATCTTACGATATACTTCGTCTTGTGGGTCCAAAAAATGCACGTCACAGGTAGCACAAACTGGTTTATGATACTTTTCACCAAGCTGACACACTTTTCGATTTAGTGCTCTTATCTCATCAATGGAATGAATATCAACTTTTTCAGATTCTATCATAAACAAATTATTTCCAACTGGTTGAATCTCAAGATAATCATAGAAGTCAACAATATGCGCTAGTTCTGCTTCACTTTTACCCATTAATAAGGCTCGATACAATTCCCCTGCCTCACAGGCAGACCCAATAATTAAGCCCTCACGATGTTTTTGAATGAGGCTTTTTGGGATTTTGGGACTTTTGTGAAAGTAATTCAAATGTGAATTTGAAATCAAGGTATATAAGTTTACCCTTCCGATATCATTTTGGGCTAGGATAATGCAATGATTAGATGGCATTTTTTTGATTGTATCTTCATTTTGCATTCCGATTGCATTCAGCTGTTCTAAATTAACAACACCTTTTTCAAGCAGTTTTTCCACAAAAACCAACCAGATTTTAGCAGTTACTTCCGCATCATTGACAGCTCTGTGATGTCCTTCAAATTCAATTTTAAGCGTTTTTGCAACAAGGTCTAATTTATGCTTTGCTTGATTTGGTAAGAGTAATCTCGACATTGCCAACGTATCTACATAGGTAAAGTCAAAATCCAGTCCAAGTTGTTTTGATTTCTCACGAATAAAACCCACATCGAACGATGCATTGTGGGCTACAAGCACACTATCCTTGCAAAATTCCAAGAATTTAGGTAATACTTCATTGATTTTAGGAGCATCTATAACCATTTCATCGGTGATTCCAGTGAGTTTTACAATTTGATAGGGAATTGGTTCTTGTGGATTAATAAACGTCGAAAATCGGTCAACAATCTTTCCATTTACTAATTTCACAGCTCCTATTTCTGTTATTTGATTTCCCACTGCTGAAAAACCTGTGGTTTCAATATCAAAAATCACATAACTATGATTGAAATCCTGCTTCTTCACATGAACCGCAATTTCCAATAAATCATCTACAATATAGGCCTCTACACCATAAATAATCTTAAAAAAGTCATTTTTATCTGGTGGTGGTAATTCATTCGCTTTACATCGTTCCTTCTCTTTGTACCACAACTCATCCCATGCATGAAGCGCTTCTGGAAAAGCCTGTACAACTCCATGATCTGTTATTGCAATCGCTTTATGTCCCCACTCATAAGCACGTTTGATGATTGCTTTTGCATCCGACACCCCATCCATGTCACTCATCTTCGTGTGGCAATGCAATTCAACTCTTTTTTGGATATTGTGATCCATTCTTGAAGTTGTAAAGTTTGCAATTTTCTTAATTCCAACAACAGAGCCAATGGTTAATTCAAAATCAAATTTATCAATGGAGGTCATCCCTTTCACTTTAAGAAAAGCACCTTTATAAAGAGACTTCTTAAGGTCATCTAAAAACTCATTTTTACAAAACAACTTAACTGTAATCGTATCTGTAAAATCCGTAATTGGAAAACTGATTAAGGTCTTTTCCCCACGTATTTCACGCATCGTTACATCAAGGACTTTTCCTTTTACTGTGATTTCTTCCATCTCGCCTTCAATGGCGTTCATTAAGACCGTTTCTTCATCTACTTGGTTTCCAAAAATAATATCTGGGTCATCCGACTTTTTTTCTTTTCGAAACCATGTGTTTTTTGTTTTTTCAATTGGTTTTTTGGATTCATCCACTTTTTCTATGATTGTTCCTTGTGAAATTGTTCCTTGTGAGATTGTATCCTCATCAGTTCCCTGATTTATGGCGTAATTTGAAATCTGAGAAACTTTTTTCTGAATTTTGTAGTCATCTTCTTCCCTAGAAGAATTCGACTTTGCTTCATAATACTCACTTTGAATTGTAACGCCAAGTCCAAATCTTTCATTCATTATTTTATCAAGAATATGAATGAGCTCTGGCTGCTTCATTTTTGTTATTTCTGTATCTTCAAGCAATAGTAATAGTAAACTACTATCTTTAAAAACCACCTTTGCTTTCTTGAAAATTCCATGTAAAACAGGGCTATATTCCTTCAATTCATAAAAAATACTTTCCTTATACAATTCCAACCATTTTTCCGGTGTATATAGGGCCGACAATTGATAGGACTCAATTATTTTTACCACTACTTTCTTGGTACCCCAAATTTGTTTAAGAATTTCTTCTTCCATCTGAAATACATATTGTTTTTCAATAAAGTGGGTGCTTGAAGTAAATATGCGCATACGATCTTGTTGTTTTGACATTACAATTTTCGAGATGGTCACCTCTTCAAATAAATTCTTAAGAACTTCATTCACTTTTATTGTTGGGAACACTTCAAAAAATTGTTTTGTCATTTCGTCACATCCTCACGATTTATTCCTCATGATTTTATTCATGATTCCAATGAAGTAATTCATCTCTAAGAGCTTCTAGTAGCTCATTCTCTGGAACTTTTCGGATGATTTCGCCCTTTTTAATAAGCAAACCTTCATTGATTCCACCAGCAATTCCAATATCTGCTTCTCTTGCTTCACCAGGTCCGTTTACTACACATCCCATAACTGCAACCTTTAAATCAAGCGGTATATCCTCAACCATCGTTTCCACATCATTTGCCAGTTTTACTAGGTCGATATTCGTTCTTCCACAGGTTGGGCATGAAACCACTTCAATTCCACCTTTTCGAAGTCCCAATGTCTTCAAAATCAGCTTAGCTGTCTTAATCTCTTCAACAGGATCACCTGTTAATGATACGCGAATGGTATCTCCAATTCCTTGATTTAGAATAATACCAAGTCCTACACTAGATTTGATATTTCCCCCCCACAACGTTCCTGATTCTGTAATTCCAACATGAAGAGGATAATTTGTTTTACTCACGATTTCTTCATGTGCCTGTATGCACATCAAAACGTCTGAGGTTTTAATGCTCACAACAATATTTGTATAATCAAACTCTTCAATCATTCTAATCTTATCCATTGCACTCTCAACAATTGCTTTTGCACATACCCCATGGTACTTCTCTAAAAGTTCTTTCTCCAAAGACCCACCATTCACACCCACTCGAATAGGAATATTTTTTGATTTTGCAACTTCAACAACTTGTTTTATTTTATCTAATCCCCCTATATTTCCGGGATTTATTCTTATTTTGTCTGCACCGTTTTCCATTGCCATAATTGCCATTTTATAATCAAAATGAATATCTGCCACTAATGGAATCGAAATTTGTCGTTTGATTTCTGCAATTGCCCTAGCCGCAGCTTCGTTAGGAACAGTCACTCTTACGATATCACAACCAGCAGCTTCAAGTCTTCGTATTTGCGATACAGTTTCTGAAACCTGATCTGTTTTTGTATTTGTCATGGATTGGATTAATATTGGATGATTTCCACCAATCACTTTATTTCCGATTTGAATTACTTTTGTATTACTTCTATGCATGGTTCCCTTCTCCCTTCATTTGAAATCAACTGAAAATATTATAGCATAATTTTCTTTCAATAACTAGAAATCCTTATGGGTTTTAAGAATGCGATATCGATCTACAATTTCGTTTTTATGATTTTTTTCAAGCTTCTTTTTGTACTGTATATAACACAAACAGCTGATTAAAAATGTAATACAGGGCAACCAAAACGCCCTTATTTCAAAACAAACTATAACGCAAAACTGTACAATAGAAAGGCAATATGTTGTCAGGAAGGCACACATGAAGAACGTGGGATAATGACTCTTTTTTTGGTAAATACAATCCCAATCATATATAAAATGATTAATACTTTGATATCTTTCATATGGATTCAATTTAATACATTTTTCAATCACCCTATTTTCCTCGGAAAACGGGCCCCCAAAGGACTGTTCACACCTTATAAATTGTTCTCCATATGGCTTCTCTCCATACAAAAGTTCATGCAAAATAACTCCCAAAGAAAAAATGTCGATCGTATAGCTTTCATACCCAGTATCCATTAATCCAAGGTATTCTTCCGCCCCATATTGTTCTGGAGCTGCATATCCCTTGGTTCCAACACCTTTTTTTTGCATAGAGCAGGCTGTCCCAAAATCAATGAGTTTAATTCTATCTTGATCATCAATCATGATATTGGAGGGTTTTAAGTCCCCGTAAAATATAGGTACGACACTATAATGTAATTCTTTCAAAGCTTGTGCAATTTGCTGACCGATCCTACAAATTGAATTCAAATTAACACTGGTTTGCTTTTGCATATACTCCTTTAAATTAATACCCTCAATATACTCCATAACCAAATAGGCATACTCATCTTCTCTAAAACAATCCAATAATATTGGAAAATATTGACTCCTTATCTTTTTAAGAATCATTAATTCCCTTTCAAAATTTTCTTCATTTGAAAATTCAATTTCTTTTAGGGCACGAAGACAATTTAACCGAATATCATTGACTAAATATACAACTCCGCTTCCACCTCGTCCAAGTTCTCTAATCACTTGATATTTTCCATCTCTATACTCATTTTTATACATACTTTTCTGACGATCCAAACAACCCCCTATAATTCTATATAAATCGCTGACATATTATCCTTTTCACCACGTTTTATATTTCTTTTTGCAATCTCACCTAGGCTCTTATTATGATTACCACATGAGTCCTTTCTATGAGAAGATAATAGTTTCATGATTTTTTGTCTTCCATAAACATTGATAAACCCATCTGTCGCAACAAGAAAACTCGTTTTGTTTCTATAATATCCATGATGCACTTCTGGAATAAAGTTCTGTTTTAGGCCCATACACTTTGTCAGTGTATGCAAATTCAAGCGATGCTCTTTTGTAAGCTGTATTGCAAATCGGTTCATTAAATAAATTGGACTATCACCTAAATGAAAGGTATAGTACTGATTATTAAATAGAATTAATACGCTTGCAGTCGTCCCAAGTTTCATTTTCTTTATTTCGCTATATTGATTTAACGCATCATTTGCCTTTATAAAACATTGTTTCCCAATTCCAATTAAATAGTTTCTTTTCTTTCCCTCAAGAATCGCTGGAATAAAATTATAAACAAACTCTTGTTCCAACTTTGTTATTGCATATAGGCTTGCAATTTCACCATTTTGCACTCCACCCATTCCATCACATACACATACAAATAAAACTTCCCCTAGCTTTGTTTGAAAACTTCGCGCTAAAATGGAATCTTCATTTTTGAGTTTTGTACAACCTTTCTCCCAAACAAAAGACACTTTTGCTATAGAATTGTTTTTCTTTTTTTTAAATGTGTTTTTTAATCGAACTGTAACCATAGATTTCCTTTATGAAATGACGTGGACTTCATTATAGATTCATAACTATATCAGTACAATGTAAAAAATAACCAAAAAATCTCGAAAGCCTAAATGCCTTCGAGATTTTGATTCTCTGAATTTTAAAATAGTCTTGAAATATCCTGAAACAAAACCAATACCATAATAATCATTAATAACACAAAACCCATGGCATGCACAACACCTTCTTGTTTTGGTGGCACCGGCTTTTTACGTACTGCCTCAATCAACAGAAACGACAATCTTCCTCCATCTAGCGCTGGGATTGGCAATAGATTCAAGACTCCCAGATTGGCGCTTAATAAAATGGTAAACATCAACATATTCATAAATACATAATATAATCCATCATCTTTTGACTGCGTATAAATATCTTTGACCGTGGTTGCCATACCTACTGGACCTGATAACTCTCTCACACTTACTTGTCCTGTAAATAGCATTCCCAAACTCTTAATTGTTACATCAACATAATACTTTGTTTCATAAAAACTATATTCAAGAACCTGCAATGGTTTTAACTTTTGATATTGGTTAACCATCCGCAGCCCAAGGTAATATCGTTCTTCTTCTTCATTATATTTTGGTTTCAAAGTAGTCTGATACTCTTTGCCATCCCTCTTATATCTTATTTCAATTGGTTTCCCACTTTGAAACATTGAGAAAAAACTGATTTCTCTAAAAATATGAATTGTTTGATGATCCATTTTTGTAATGATATCTCCCGGTTGTAGACCAGCCTCATATGCCGCACTTTTGGGTTCAATCTCACCAATTTTAGGTAAATCAGTTCCAATATTCGATACCAAAATAATGGACAGACAGTACGCTAATATAAAATTGCAAATTGGTCCCGCAACAATTGTTGCAATTCGTGACCACACTCCTGCATTTGGAAACGGAATGTCTTTCTGTTCTGCAGTAGTCGTCACTGAATGTTCTTCACGCTCCTCAATCTCCTCGTCTTCCAAGTTCTCAAAAAGACAAGCCCCTCCAATCGGGAAAATTCGAAGTGCATATTGAATTGAATTTCTTTTAAATTTGATGATTGCTGGTCCCATTCCAACAGAAAATTCAATCACTTTAATATTATTTTTTCTAGCAATCAAAAAATGTCCTAATTCATGCGCAACTACAATAACTGAAAAAACAAGAATGAAGATAAAAAAACTCACGACATTATTCATCCCCTATTCCACCTGCTTTCAATTGCTTCATAACATGCCTTCTCGGTATCCAAAATTTGTTCTAAATTTGGTTTATCAATCCACTCAATTTTATCCATTGCACTTTCAATGACTTGCGAAATCTCAAGAAATCCAATTTTTCTTTCTAAAAACAGTGCAACTGCGCATTCATTTGCAGCATTCAGTATTGTTGGTAGATTTCCGCCCTTTCGAAATGCCTGATAGGCTAAACGTAATGCTGAAAATACATCTTGATCCGGTATTTGAAAAGTTAATTCTTGCAACTTCATAAAATCCAGTTGATTTCCTTTCATTTCCAACCGATTCGGATAAAAAAGTGCATATTGAATTGGCAATTTCATATCTGGAACACCAAGTTGTGCCATGACTGCCTTATCCTTAAATTCTATCATGGAATGAACAATACTCTGTGGGTGAACGACTACTTGCACTTGCTCAGGCGTTACATCAAACAACCACCCTGCCTCCATTACTTCAAGACCCTTATTTACCATTGTTGCACTATCAATCGTAATTTTCTTTCCCATTGACCAGTTCGGGTGCTTTAATGCATCTTCTAATGTTACATGTTCTAATTCCATTTTAGTTTTTCCACGAAATGGACCTCCAGAAGCTGTCAAAATTATTTTCTCAATTTCTTTTGGATTTTCTCCATTTAAACACTGAAAAATTGCACTGTGCTCGCTATCTACTGGAAGAATTGAACAATGATTTTTCTTTGCTAAGGGCATAATAATATGCCCTGCTGTTACAAGTGTCTCCTTGTTGGCAAGTGCAATATCTTTACCCGCTTCAAGAGCAGCAATCGTTGGTCGTATTCCAATCATTCCAACGAGTGCCGTCACAACTACTGAAACTTCTGGCAAGGTAGATATTGTAATCAAACCTTCCATTCCAAATAATACTTTTGTATTCAAATCCTTGATTCTTGTTTGCAAATCAAGTGCATCTTTTTCTTCCCAAAGAACTGCATACTCTGGCAAAAACTCACGAATTTGTTTTTCAAGCAACGCCACACTTTTACCTGCAGCGATTGCCTTAACTCGCAATTTATCAGAATGTTCTCGAACAATTTCTAGTGTTTGAGTTCCAATTGAACCCGTTGATCCCAAGATTGAAATTATCTTCATCTGGTTCTCCTAACTCTTATAGTAATTAGATTGTAATAAAAAAACCGCCAAATAATATATCATTGGAGCAGTAAAAATAACACTATCAAAACGATCCATAATTCCACCATGTCCCGGAATGACCGCTCCATAATCTTTGATTTCTTGATTTCTCTTAATTGCAGAAGCTGCCAAGTCACCAATCTGACTAATAACTGCTCCTACAGCAGAAATGAATGGAAATATCCACATATAGTTTTGTTCTACCACATTTAACTGAACCAAAACCAGCGCATAGATAAACCCAACAATTGCCGAACCTGCGATTCCACCGATTGCTCCTTCAATTGATTTTTTTGGACTTAACGTTGGAGCTAATTTATGTTTTCCAATTGTCATCCCTACTAAATATGCACAGGTATCACAGATCCAAGAACTAACAAAAATCAACCAAACAATATAGATCCCATGGTCAAGTTCTCTCGTTAAATAAATATAGGAAAGCATGATTGGTGCATAAATGAACGCAAAGATAGATGCTACTACTTGATTTGCATGAAATTTGGGGAATGTGAATACATATACCATCATACTCAGAATAATCGATAATGTAATCGTCAGCATAATGTATGTTTCCGTTTCACCAAAATAACGCACACCATAGTATGCTAATATTGAAAGGCACCCAATAACTTCTAATGCATTTATCCCTTTTTTTAGTTTATTTTTCGAATGTACTTTCATAGCTTTTTGCATTTCAAAATAAGCCACAAAAGATACAACAACTAAAAATAAGAACAGAAAATTCCCGCCAAAATACATTAATGAAGCTAACATAATCACTAAAACCACACTACTTGCAAACCGCTTCCAGAACATACCTGTCTCCATTTCTATTCTTCATCAACAAGCCCAAATCTTCTATTCCTCATTTGATACACATTGATTGCTTTTTCTAATTCTTGTTTTGTAAATTCAGGCCACAAAACATCTGTAAAATACAATTCAGTATATGCCAATTGCCATAGTAAGAAATTTGATATTCTTTGTTCCCCACTCGTTCGGATCAACAAATCTGGATCTGGTATCCCCTTGGTATCTAAAAACTCTTCAAGTTCTGTTCCTGTGATTTCAATACTGTCTTGATCTATCTTTAGCATCTGTTTCTCTTTTAATAATTGATTGATAGCGCGGATGATTTCATCTCGACTTCCATAATTAATCGCAATTTGAAAATGAAGACCATCATTATTTTGGGTTGCCGATTCTAGGCGCTCTATCGTTTCCCGAATATCTGAATCTAGGCCGGTTTTATCACCCAATACCCTAACACACATTCGATTTTTTTCAGCTGTTTTTAGACATGTTTTCATATAACTTCTCAAAAGCTTCATAAGAGCATCTACTTCGCCCTTTGGTCGATTCCAGTTTTCTGTTGAAAAAGCATATACTGTTAAATACTGTATCCCCATCTTATATGCCTCTTCACATATCACTTCAACATTTTTACTGCCTTGGACATGTCCATAATTTCTTGGCATCCCCATTTTTTTGGCAAATCTTCCGTTTCCATCTAGAATAATTGCCACATGTTTTGGTATTTGCATTTTTTATCCCATCCATATTATCTTTAAAAAGGGGATCAGTGGACATCTCCTCTGTTCCCCTTCTTCTCTAATTAAACAGTTAAAATATCTTTTGACTTATCTTCTGCTAATTTGTCGATATCTTTAATATATTTATCTGTTGCTTTTTGAATTTGTTCTTCAAGTAGTTTCACTTCATCTTCAGAAACTTCTGCTTTTCCAAGTTTTTTGAATGCATCATTTCCATCTCTTCTGATATTACGCACTGCAACTTTTGCATCTTCCGCTTTTTTCTTGATATCTTTTACCAGGTCTTTTCTTCTCTCTTCTGTTAACTCAGGGAAAATCAGACGAATAACAACTCCATCATTGGAAGGATTCAGTCCTAAATCAGATGTAAGAATTGCTTTTTCTATTTCTTTAATTAAGTTTTTCTCCCATGGAGCAATTTGAATCATTCTTGGTTCTGGAACAGAAATATTACCAACCTGCTGAATTGGCGTTGGTGTTCCATAATAATCCACTTTGATTTTATCTAATACATGTGGATTTGCACGACCAGCTCTAATTGTTACATAGTCTGCCATTAAGTGTTCATATGCTTTCTGCATTTTCTCTTCATATTGTTTTACTCTGCTATCCATTATTTTTCCTCCAATACATTATTCAACAATTACTTTTGTTCCCGAAAAAGTACCCGTTAATGCCTCAACGATACTATTTTCTTCTTGTAATCCAAATACCGATATGGGCATTTTATTATCCCTGGCTAAAATTGAAGCAGTCATGTCCATTACCTGAAGATTTTTGCGAATTACTTCGTGAATGGATAATGTGTCATACTTTACCGCTTCAGGGTTTATTTGTGGGTCATCATCATAGACTCCATCAATTGATTTCGCTAATAATATTTCATCTGCTTCTACTTCTATCGCTCTTAACACAACGCCTGTATCTGTCGAAAAAAAGGGATGTCCCGTTCCTCCTGCAAAAAACACAACTCTTCCTTTGTTAAAATCCTTTACCGCGCGATCTTTTGAAAATAGTTTGGTAAACGTTGAACATTCAAACGGTGTTAAAATAGTTGTTTGCATACCTTCACTTCTAAATATTTCAGATACATAAATACAATTCATAACAGTGGCAAGCATTCCAATTTGATCTGCCTTCGTGCGATCAATACTCTCACTCGTTCGACCTCTCCAAAAATTTCCACCACCTATTACAATACCGATTTGGATGTCCTTTTTCATGATTTCAAAAACTTGTTTAGCAACTTTTCGGACGGTCTCTTCGTCAAACCCCGTCTTCTTATCACCAGCAAGTGCTTCTCCACTCAATTTCAACATTATTCTCTTCAAGCTACACCTCCACCTATTATAACACTTACTTTTTATTTACTTTCACATTCTTATAATCATCAAAGAAATTCGTTGGATTCACATCAGCATAGCATTGTGAGCACATTCCTTCAATCACAGCCCCATTATTAATCTGAACAGACTTAGACTTAATATTTCCCATAACAATTGCTGATGAATCAAGAATAACCGGTCCTCTTACATCAATATCACCTTTTACCGCTCCTGCTATTACTGCGCTAGTTGCTATAATATTACCCAAAATCACAGAACTTTGTCCGATCTTAACAGATCCTTGAGCATTGATTTCTCCAACAATATGAGCACCATCCGCAAATACTTCATTTGCTTTGGAATTCCCCTGTATTTCACCAGTTGCATTTAACTTACCAAGCACATCAATATCACCGATAATCACTCCAAGTACTTGAAGCGACCCTGTTGATTTAATATCACCTGTTATCGTCATTCCATTGGTAATTGTCGCCGTTTCATCACTTGCTTCAGATGCTACATTCAATAATTCTTGATTTTCTTGCATTTTTACTGTATCCTCTCTGCCCACTTTATGATTTGTATCCTCTGCATTGACTCCAACCACTGGATCTTGTATGTTCTCAATCACTTGCATTTTATCCACTTCCACAGGATCTACTTCTTGCGCCTCAACGTCTTGCGCTTCTATTTCTTCTATTTTAATTTCTTCTATTTTAATTTCTTCTATTTTGATTTCTTCTTGTTTTACTTCTTCAGATTCCATTTTTGTCAGATTATTCACTGATTGTGCCAAATCTTCTTCACTCAATAAATTGCTTTCCAAATAACGTTCTTGATCCTCTTGATCCTGCTTATTCAAAATGAATTTTTCAAGTTCCTCTTCCGAGAACAAGGCCTCTCCAGAGAGTTCTTCATCCAATCCATCTTCGTCTGTCGAAGAAATCTCGCTAGATCCTAGTAATTGATCGAGTTCTTCCATAGATATCTCAATCTCTTCTTTTGATTCAATATCTTTTAATTCGATGTCTTTTGATTCAATAGTATCCGATTTATTATTTGCCTCTTGATTTACAACTTCTTTGTCGTCATCCGTTCGAATTTCACTGACTGCCTGCGATAAATCCAACTTAAGATCTTGAAAAAAACCCATTTTATTTCCTCCATTTATTGTTTGATATGATGTTCACCTAATCCGACTTTGTTTCATTCTCAGCAAAATTGGCTCGCACCGTTTCAACGCTAACATGCTGAATTGGCTTTGTCTCTTGTGTGATTGGTAATAATTCTAATCCCGGCGTAGCAACCAGCTCATCAAGCATACTTGGCAATGCACTTACCGTTTCTTGTTTATTTACTCCATCATGAAGCAAAACGATACAATCCGGAAACTTCTTAACGTTTACCAATACATTTGCAACCAATTGATTGGTAGGTGTTTCCTTACCATTTGCATCTTGCGAAGAAACATTCCAATCAAAATAATGTATTCCCAAATCATCCAACCTCAGAATTAAATGTTTCATATCCAAGGTGCTTACTTTATTACTACTACCACCTGGAAATCTCAAAATAGATACTTTTTGCCCCGTCGTTTCAAATAGGAAATCCTGCAATTTTTTAATATCCTGCAAAAATGCATCTTCCGAACGATATATTTCATCATATTTATGACTAAACGAATGTAGCCCTAACGCATGTCCATCAGCCACAATCCTTTTATATATTTCAATACTTTTCTCATCCGTTTTTCCTACCACGAAAAAAGTCGCTTTTACATTATATTGTTTCAAAATATCCAAAATCTCGTTAGTTCGATCACTTGGTCCATCATCAAAAGTAAGGTACACTCTTTGGGTGGTTTCTTCCTTTACTTTACTTGAATCATTTTGCGATAATGAGTCTGTCAGCATTGTATCTTGAATGACTACATCTTCATTCTCACTGAATGTATCTATATGATTATCTGAAACGCTTACTTTATTCTCATTACCTAATAACTCCTGATAATGAAGAATTAACTTTTTTGATTGTTTCGCCTCTTCATCCATCTGAATCAGCCTTACACTCAATAGAATACAAACGAACAATGGTAACACGAGAATAACTAAAGCAACTGCAATTAATATCTTTTGAAATTTGGTGATTGTTCTGTTTTTTTTCATTTTACAATCCCCTATAAACACCAACACTATATATAATCACTATATATAACCACTAGATATCACCGGGTATTATAGCATATTATTTGGTTTCTGTCTATTTTGAAAAAGACCAATAAATTTATTGGTCTTTTCTAAATCTTGTTTTGCTAAGTGCTTTATCAAGTTGCTCGGCAGTAACAGGTTTAAATAAATAATCGCTACATCCTAATATGGTTGCTCTTTGAATACTTTCTTCATCGCTTAATGCCGTAGTCATAAAAATCAGACATTCATCACTTTTATCAATGTTTTTCTTTTGCTCTTCCTCTCGTATTGTCTGCAACACATGATATCCATCTAAAATAGGCATCATCGTGTCTAAACAAATACAATCATAAGGCTCTTTTTCTTCAATTGCCTGCATATAAGCTAATAATGCCTCTCTCCCATCAACGGTTACATCACACTCTCCATAATCCTTGATTAATTTCATTAACGCCTTTCTACTTACAAAATCATCTTCCGCAATTAAAAATTTCATCTTTCACCTCACCCGTCTCCAATTTGTGATTTAATTTTTTCACAAATTTCAATACACCTTATGTAGTTTTCATTTTGCACTGCAATTTTTAATCGGAATATCTGATTTTTAATTGCTTCTTCCTTATCCTCACATAAATATTTTAACTGCAAAACACATTGTTCTGCATTCTCCCACTCTTTCTTTTCAACATACAACACTAACTTTTCAACAAATACAATTGGTTTTCTTTCATTCTTAGGTCCACTATATAACAGTTGTTTTTCCATCAACGAATAATTCGATATTTCTGCTTCTGATGTAATCTTAAATACGGCTGTAAATGCAAATGTGCTGCCCTGTCCCAATACGCTATCTACATGAATCGATCCACGCATCATTTCAGCCAATTTTTTGCAAATACTCAATCCTAATCCTGTACCACCAAATTCTTTGTATATAGTATTGTTTCCTTGTGAATACTCTTGAAATAAGTTACCAATTTCTTCACGACTCATTCCAATTCCAGTATCCGAAATCATAAAAAATAACTCAATTTCATTTCCAAATCGTGCAAGTTCGTATAGTTCCACAACTACCATACCACAATTGGTAAATTTAATCGCATTTACAATTAAATTATCTAGTATTTGCGCAAGTCTGCGTTCATCTCCCAAAACACAGTTTGGAACACTGTCCGCAACTTTTAAAGACAACTGAATCCCCTTTTTTCTAGCAGCTTGTAGATGTCTTTTGATAATTTCTCTTGAAAAATCGCGCAACTTAAATTCACTTTCTTCAAGCTGCATCTTTCCAGCTTGAATTTTCTCATACTCTAAAATGTCTGTAATCAAAGCTTCCATTTCGTCACAGCATTTGAGCATTGCACCAAAAGAGCTGTATTCCTCTTCTTCGAATTGAGCGTTTTGCATTAGAATTTCAAGATGTCCACGTATGCCAAATAAGGGATTCTTAATATCATGGGTAACCTGTGCAATATAACGCCTAAGTTCTTTCATCGTCTGACTATTATTTGGATGAACCTCATTTGCCCCAAACCGAATCATTAAAATATCCGAATCTTCTTTTACTAATTGTATCTGATATGGGGAATAGATACAACGTCCCATTTTCCCATATATTGTAATTGGCGCCTTTAAACTAGAATCTGTTAACCAAAGGTTTTCTTGAATACCATTCTCCAATTCAGGAGCAAGATCCCTAATGGAACTAGTACGAAAATCTTCCTCTTCAAAACCAAGAACCGTACTTAATCCTCCACTCATTCCCAATATGTTGCCACCCAAATCACAAACCAATAACATACTCTGCACATCTTCTATTAGCTTACCTAAACGATTTTGAATCTCCATAATTCGTCCCCATCTGAAGCACTACATTATTACTCATTTCTTTTAACGTAATTTTCTGCTTCCATCTCACCCTCATATAAAACAAACATATTTTTGCCATTCTCTTTTGCATGGTAGAGCGCCTGATCCGCAAGTTTTGTCAGCTTTCTAAGATTTGTACCATTCTTAGGAACTGTGGCAACTCCCATACTCGTTGTAATATGAACGATTCCCTTGCCAACATCATAATCTTCTCTCATTGTACTACTTAATAATTCTAGCTGATCAATAATTTTCTCTTTACTTACATCCATATATAGTACGCAAAATTCATCCCCGCCAAATCTTGCAACAATATCTTGGTTTGAAAACAAAACCTTTAGTTTAGTGGCCGCTTCAACGATTGCTTCATCTCCTTTAAAATGACCATACGTATCATTTAAACTTTTGAAATTATCTAAGTCCATAAATATTACCGCACACTCTTTTCCTACATTTGCATTGATTCTTTTTTGCCCTTCTTCGTAAAAAGCTTCTTTATTATACAACCCCGTCAAAGGATCTACTTGCGACTTTTTAATCAGAAATTCCTTTTCTTTAATCTCTTTTGTAATGTCTTTCATGAATACCAATACATTGTTATCCGTTCCAGCCACTTTTTGAATCAAATAGGAGTAATGATGATATTCTCCGTTTTTTGGCTCCTTTACATCACACTCAAAATAGATACTTGTTCCTTCTCCCTTTAATTTCACGAGCAAATTTGTTTTATTTAACGTCTGAATAAACAAATTTCGACTATCTGGATGCACATATTGATTTGCATGGAAGGTAATAAAATCATTAAATCGTTGGGAATAATCGCCTCGTTCTCTACCCGACTCTGACTGATACAATGAAATAATGGTTTCTGTCTCCATGTCAATTTCATAAACTTCATTGTAAGTACTTTTCAAAGCGGCCGTCAATTTGTTTTTAAGCTCTAAACTCTCTTCTGAACTTTCCTCAGCCTCTTCAAGAATACAAATCGCTTGAACTGGAGTCGCAACACTGTTGTATACTGTTGTTACTGTAAACTTACCCCAACAAACACGATCTTTTGAGTATCCCTTGAACATTTCTACAATACTATCTTCGCCACTTAGTATTCTCTTTTTTAACGTTTTACAACAATTCACAACATTGATGTGAAGCGTATTATCATCAAATAATTCCAATAATTTTTCTCTGCTTGCACTCAGTGGTATATCCACCTTGTCTCCACTTACTTTATCAATCTTTGATAATTTTTCGGTATCTAGATCAAACTGATAAACATCGCAGGGAATATATTGCATTGCAGCTTTAAAACGCCTATTGCTGACATCTGCTTCTGCCAACAACTGGACCATGTTTTGCCTTTT
>JACCEE010339068.1_pt1 | contig 18656 bp, 20 predicted proteins | sample 7449931 | NCBI WGS metagenome assembly JACCEE01 (sample SAMN15323457, study PRJNA562643) | freshwater metagenome | isolation source: river surface water | place: USA:Blue River Watershed | collected 2017-08-19 | reverse complement strand
TGGAAACCGCTCAGGCTGCGCGGCTGCCCGTCCTGGTCGGGCAGGGTCAGGGCCTGCGCATAGTCGGCTCCGGTCAGGTCGATACCGCGGAAGGCGGGCTTGTCGCTGCAGGCCGGCAGCAGCGCGGCAGCCGCGAACAGGCCGGCAGCACCGAGCAGCCACAGCCGGCGCGGCCCGCTCTTGATGTTGGAAGCATGGATTGACATGCCGGCATTCTCCATCCCTCGCATGCCTGTCGCCTTGACCCCGGTCAGTTCCTGGGCTGGCGCAGCATCGATCGCATCTGCTCGACCGATACCGTGCTGGTCGACTCCAGCCTGACGCGCGGCTTGGGTCTGACCGCATGGCCGTAGATGACCTCGAAGCTCAGCAGCAGCTGGCCCTGCCCGTCGCGCGGCAGGTCCTGCTCGATCGCGCGCTCGAGCGCCCGGCGCCAGCCGCGACCGCGCAAGGCCGCAAAGCGCGCCTGGTTCAGGTTACGACCCCAGTCGCGCAGGTCGCGCAGCAGGCGGCCGGCATCGGGATAGCTCAAGGTGATGCGCTCCATGTCCATCACCGGCTCGGCATAGCCGGCCTCGACCAGCATGTCGCCCCAGTCGTGCATGTCGGTGAAGTCGTGCGCCGGCGCCGGCCAGCCCATGCGGGCGTGGACCGTGCGCAGCTCGCGCAGGCTGTCCGGCCCGAGGCAGGAGAACATCAGGATGCCATCGACCGCCAGCAGCTCCAGCCAGCGCCCCAGCAGGGCGCGCGGCAGCGGCTCCTGGTGCAGCGCCATGTTGGCCCACAGCAGGCCGGCGGAACCCGCGCTGCCGTCGTGCAGAGCCGGCCCCGAACCCCACTTGAGCGGATTCCAGCCGCGCGGCGACAGGCGGCGCAAGGCCTGCGCTGCAGCCTCGGCAACATCGCCAGCCAGCCAGACCTTGGCGTCCGGATAGAGCCCGGCCACCTGGCGGTGCGCCTGCAGCCCGCCACCGAGCGGCGACCAGTCGATCCATTGCGCCGGCTGCTGCCTGATCCAGCGCAGCCGCTCGGCCATGCGCGAGCCGACCTCCTCGTGCAGCCAGGGGCTGGCATCCCGGACCCGCTCGCGCCAGCGGCGGGCGGCGATGGGGTCCAGGCCCGGGACTGGGCTTTCCTGGCGGGTGAGGTCTGCTGTCATGGTGTGTCTGATTCCGGACGAAGCGCTGGCCTGACAGCCGCGCGGGCGCCGCAGTATAGTCGCCGCATGAAAGACCTGCTGCTGCGCTGGCTGAGCGCACTGCCCGCCAGCTGCGCGATCTGCGCGCGCTGGCCGGCGCGCCCGGTCTGCGACGGCTGCCGGCAGCGCCACGGCAGCTGCCTGCCGCGCTGCCCGGGCTGCGCACTGCCGCTGGCACCCGGACTCTCGCGCTGCAGCCGCTGCGCCGAGGCGGGACCGACCGCCTTGAGCCACTGCCTGGCCCGCTTCGACTACGCCCACCCCTGGTCGGGGCTGGTCGCCCGGCTCAAGCGCGATCCGGCCTGGGCCGGATCGTTGGCCACCCTGCTTGCCGAAACACCCGGGCTGACCGAAAGACTGGAGCAGACCGATCTGGTCCTGCCCATCCCCCTGAGCCCGGACCGGCTGCGCGAGCGCGGCTACAACCAGGCCTGGGAACTGGTCAAGGCGCTGCGCCGCGAGCTGCGCCAGCTGCCGCCCGCGCAGGCCGGGCTGCTGCAGCGCCGCCCCCAGAACCGGGCGCAGCACGAACTGCCCCGCGAGCAGCGCATCGCGCACGCCATGCAGGCCTACTTCGTCGGCCCCGATCGCGCGCGCCTGCAGGGCAAGCGCGTGCTGCTGCTCGACGACGTGATGACGACCGGCGCGACGCTGCAATCCGCCGCTGCCGTGCTGCGTGACGCCGGCGCCGCCGAGGTCAGCGCGCTGGTCCTCGCACGCACCCCCGCCCCCACCCTAGACTGAACATGTTCCACATCGTCCTCGTCCACCCCGAAATTCCGCCTAACACCGGCAACGTGATCCGGCTCTGCGCCAACACCGGCTGCCAGCTGCACCTGATCGAGCCGCTGGGCTTCTCGATGGACGACAAGCTGCTGCGCCGCGCCGGGCTCGACTACCACGAATACGCCGAACTGCGCCGCCACGCCGACTGGGACAGCTTCCTGCGCGCGATGCAGCCCGACCCCGCGCGCCTGTTCGCTCTCACCACGCGCGGCTCGCGCCCGGCGCACGAGGTCGCCTTCCAGCCCGGCGACTGGCTGGTGTTCGGCTCGGAGACCGCCGGCCTGCCACCCGAGCTGCGCGAGCGCTTCGCGCCGCAACAGCGCCTGCGCCTGCCGATGCGCCCGGGCCAGCGCAGCCTCAACCTCTCGAACGCGGTCGCGGTGATCGCCTTCGAGGCCTGGCGCCAGAACGGCTTTGCCGGCGGCGCCTGAGTGGTTGAAAATCACACCATGTTCACACCCTCACAAGCCGATGTGCGGCGCTTCTTCTGCGCCGTCCTTGCCAAGCAGCGCCAGGGCCAGCCGATGGAAGCCATCGAAGTGCTGGCCAACGAATGGATCCAGCTCCATCCCGAGTACCACGCCGAGCTCTCCGACGTCGATGAGGCGCTGCGCCGCATGCAGCCGTCCGAGGCGGGCGAAAACCCCTTCCTGCACCTGTCGATGCACCTGAGCATCAGCGAGCAATGCTCGATCGACCAGCCGCCCGGCATACGCCAGGCGGTCGAGCTGCTGGCCTCCAGGCTGGACTCGCTGCACGACGCCCACCATCAGGTGATGGAGTCGCTCGGCCGCATGATCTGGGAGAGCCAGCGTGCCGGCCGACCGCCCGACGGCCAGGCGTATATCGACGACGTGCGGCGCAAGGCAACGCGGCGCTGAAACCGGCGCGACAGCGCCGTCCACCGCACCAATGGAAGACCCCGGACAGGCTGGACCTGTCCGGGGTCTTTGCATCTGCCCTGTGCAGATGCGGCTTGCAGCCGCCGGAGTTCGCTGTCCCGCAGCCGCGGAGGCAAGGGATTGCCTCCACCGGATGGCGCCAGGCAGAGAGGCCGAACCTCGGTGCGGGCGACGTGCCTGCTCGCGACAGGCAACTACAGGTTAATGCCTGCGCTCAGTGCTGGCAAACAATTTTTTTCAATTTTCAAGCACTGGCCGATAGAGATTCCTGCACCCCCCTTCCCACTGGGAAAAACGGGTCATGTCATGACTCTTAATGACAAAAAATCATGAAGAAAGTTTTCATAAGTATTGACTACATATTTCAAGCCACCTAATATCCGCCTCGCCTGTACTGAAACAGGCTTTGCAAACGCTGCCGAACCCGGCTAAGTCGATGACCCCAATAGGTTTTCGATGGCGACCCCCAATCAAGGCGCACCCCGACACAAGCCAGGGTGCCGCGTAGAAAGGAGTGTGCTATGACAGCGCAAAATTCCACCCAGCCTCAACCTTCCGGCCTGCTGCGGCAATCCGCAGACCGCCTGCTCCGGATCGTTTATGTCATCACCCACAACAGCATGGCCATGCTCGGACTTGGCCTGGCCCTGGCCTGCCTGCTGCTGCTCGCCAGCCCCGGCATGCGCAGCGACGCCGAGCAGAAACTGCTCGGCTGGCTGCAACAGCGTCAGACCGGCGAAGCCGCCAGCGACGAAGTCGAGGCGCCGAACGGCGTGGCCAAGGCATTGTCCAAGGAGCAGGCGCAGGTCGCGAACTGGATCAGCCGCAAGTACCGGGTGGCGCCTGAGCCCGTCGGCGAGCTGGTGGCCGAGGCGTTCGCGATCGGCCGCCGCATCAAGCTCGATCCGACACTGATCCTGGCCGTGATGGCGATCGAGTCACGCTTCAACCCCTTCGCGCAGAGTCCGGTCGGCGCGCAAGGCCTGATGCAGGTGCTCACCCGCGTGCACTCGGACAAGTACGAGGACTTCGGCGGCAAGCAGGCGGCGTTCGAGCCGATCGCCAACCTGCGCGTCGGCATCCAGGTGCTGCAGGACTGCATCCAGGACGCCGGTACGATCGAAGGTGGCCTGCGCCGCTACGTCGGCGCGGTCGACAGCGATGCCAGCGACTACGTCGCCAAGGTGATGGCCGAACAGCAACGACTGCGCAGCGTCGCGCGCGGCGTCAGACTGCCCGTCAACGCACAGGCACTGGCGCCTCAGCAGACCGGCACGACGCGCGAACTCGAGGCCGATGCCAGCAACAGCGCCGGCAAGCCACGGCGCTCCTGATAAAATCCCGCCCGTGCGCGACTGGCGATAGGCCGGGGCCGGCCATGCCGCCCCTGCCGAGGTGGGATTACCACCGGGAAGCGTACTGAACCCTTCAGCCGTTCGCCTGGGCAGCCCCTGTCGTCGTGACGACCGCGCGGGGAGCCACGTCTCATTTGAGGACTGCCATGTACGACCGCAACATCCTGATCGAACAAACCGACCCCGAACTGTTTGCCGCCATCCAGGCCGAGAACAGCCGCCAGGAACACCATATCGAGCTGATCGCCAGCGAGAACTACGCCTCGCCCGCAGTCATGGCCGCCCAGGGCAGCCAGCTGACCAACAAGTACGCCGAAGGCTATCCCGGCAAGCGCTACTACGGCGGCTGCGAGTATGTCGACATCGCCGAGCAACTGGCGATCGACCGCGTCAAGCAGCTGTTCGGCGCCGAAGCCGCCAACGTCCAGCCGCACTGCGGCGCCTCGGCCAACGAAGCCGTCTTCCTGGCTTTCCTCAAGCCCGGCGACACCATCATGGGCATGAGCCTGGCAGAAGGCGGCCACCTGACGCACGGCATGCCGCTGAACATGTCGGGCAAGTGGTTCAACGTCGTCTCCTACGGTCTCAACGACCAGGAAGAGATCGACTACGACGCGATGGAAGCCAAGGCACGCGAGCACCGCCCCAAGCTGATCGTCGCCGGCGCATCGGCCTACGCGCTGCGCATCGATTTCGAGCGCTTCGCCAACATCGCCCGCGAAGTCGGCGCCATCTTCATGGTCGACATGGCGCACTACGCCGGCCTGATCGCCGCCGGCGTCTATCCGAACCCGGTGCCGTTTGCCGACGTCGTGACCTCGACCACGCACAAGAGCCTGCGCGGCCCGCGCGGCGGCATCATCCTGATGAAGGCGCAGCACGAGAAGGCGATCAACTCCGCCATCTTCCCCGGCCTGCAGGGCGGCCCGCTGATGCACGTGATCGCTGCCAAGGCCATCGCCTTCAAGGAGGCGCTGACCCCCGGGTTCAAGGCCTACCAGGAACAGGTGATCAAGAACGCCCAGGTCATCGCCGAGACGCTGACCCAGCGTGGTCTGCGCATCGTCAGCGGTCGCACCGAGAGCCATGTCATGCTGGTCGATCTGCGCGCCAAGGGCATCACCGGCAAGGAAGCCGAGGCCGTGCTGGGCGCCGCGCACATGACAATCAACAAGAACGCGATCCCCAACGATCCGGAAAAGCCCTTCGTGACCAGCGGCGTGCGCATCGGCACCCCGGCCATGACCACGCGCGGCTTCAAGGAAGAGGAAGCCCGCCTGACCGCCAACCTGATCGCCGACGTGCTCGACAACCCGCGTGACGAGGCCAACCTCGCCGCCGTGCGCGCCAAGGTCGAGGCGCTGACCAGCCGCTTCCCGGTCTACCGCTGAGCAGATGCCCCGGCCTTGCCGGGGCTTTTTTTCCGACCGATGAAGTGTCCTTTCTGCGGCCATGCCGAGACCCAGGTGATCGAGACGCGTCTGTCCGAGGACGGCGCTTTCGTGCGCCGCCGCCGCCGCTGCAGCTCCTGCGACAAGCGCTTCACCACCTATGAACGGGCCGAAGTCAGCTTCCCCGTGGTGGTGAAGAAGGACGGCCGCCGCATCGATTACGATCCGGCCAAGCTGCGCGCCAGCCTGGCGCTGGCGCTGCGCAAGCGCCCGGTCAGCACCGAGCAGGTCGATGCCGCCACCGAGCGCATCGAGGAAAAGCTGCTCAACCTCGGCGTGCGCGAACTGCCCACCCACCAGCTCGGCGAACTCGTGATGCGCGAGCTCAAGAAGCTCGACAAGGTCGCCTATGTGCGCTTTGCCAGCGTCTATCGCAGCTTCGAGGACATCGACGAGTTCAAGACCGTGATCGACGAGGTGCGCTGAAGCCCCCGGCTCATCCGGTCCGGCGCGGGCAGCCGATCAGGCGCACCAGAGTCCGGTCGGCTGCGTGATCCCCATCCACAGCGCCCAGCCCGAGGTCGCCGCCAGCGCCAGTCCGGCGAGGCGGATGCCCCAGGCGCCCGAGCCGGCGCTGTTGAGGCGCAGCAGCAGCCAGGGCCCCAGCATGAGCGAAACCATGGTGCCGAGCGCGAACGCCGCCATCAGCAGCGCGCCATTGAGCGCGCTGGCCGACAGCGAAGCCACCAGCAGCGCCGAATACAGCAGGCCACAGGGCATGAGCGCCCAACCCAGCCCGAGCACGACCGGCGCCCTGGGGCCGAGGCGGACCAGCGCTGGCCGGATGCGGCGCCACAAGCTTTGCCCCCAGCCGTCGACGAAGCCGGGCTGCTGGCCGCTGAACAGCAGCACCAGCCCCAGCAGCAGCGCTGCGACATGCAACATGATCCAGAACGGACGCAGCACGGTCGTGTGCGTGCCCAGCCAGGCCATGCCTTCGACCGAGCCACCAGCCAGCGCACCGAGCAGGCTGTAGCCGAGCAGCCGGCTGGACTGGAAGCGCCACAACGCCAGCATCCCGCGGCCCTCGCCAGCGCCGCGCGCAATCCCTGAGCAGGCCGCGCCACACATGGCCACGCAATGCGGCCCCCCGACCAGCCCCATCAGCAGGGCTGACATCAGCATCGATGAAAGCATGGCCGCACTGTAACAGGTGCACCCAGCCGCGGCGGCATCAGATGATCTTGGAGAAACGCGCCCGGTCCTGGTCGCTCTGCAGGTACCTGTCGAAGCTCATCGCGATCGCCCGCACGAAATACCAGCCCTGCGGCGTGACCTCGAGGCTGGTCGGACCGACCTTGACCAGACCCATGGTCTCGAAATCGCGCAGGCGCTCGATCTCGCGCGCGAAATAGGATGCAAAGTCGATCAGGTGCGCGTCACCCATGGCCTCGAAATCGAGTTGACCCTGGCACATGACGGCCATGATCACCGAGCGACGCAGGATGTCGTCGCGCGTCAGCGCCAGGCCGCGCACGATGGGCAGCCGGCCCTGGTCGAGCGCATCGTAGTATTCCTCCAGCGTCTTGGCGTTCTGGCTGTAGGTCGCGCCGATGCGGCCGATCGCCGAGACACCGAGCGCGATCAGGTCGCAGTCGGGCTGGGTGCTGTAGCCCTGGAAATTGCGGTGCAGCCGGCCCTGGCGCTTGGCGACCGCCAGCGCGTCGTCGGGCAACGCGAAATGGTCCATGCCGACATAGTCGTAGCCCGCATCGCCCAGGATGGACAGCGAGTTCGACAGCATGGCCAGCTTCTCGGCCGGGCTGGGCAGCTCGGCGCTCAGGATGCGGCGCTGCGGCTTGAAGCGCGTCGGCAGATGCGCGTAGGCGTAGAGCGCGATGCGCTCCGGGCGCAGCTGCTTGACCAGCTCGAGCGTGTGGCGGAAGGATTCCGGCGTCTGCAGCGGCAGGCCGTAGATCAGATCGACGTTGACCGACTCGAAACCGATCTCGCGCGCCGCCCGGACCAGTTCGAACACCTGCTCGGCCGGCTGCACGCGGTGCACCGCCTTCTGCACCGTGGGATCGAAGTCCTGCACACCGAAGCTCAGGCGGTTGAAGCCGAGCTGATACAGGTGGCGCAGCCGGTCGGCGCTGACGGTACGCGGATCGACCTCGATCGAGAACTCCCCGCCTGGCACCAGATTGAAGTGACGCCTTATCATGTCGATCAGGTCGGACAGTTCGACGTCGCTCAGGAAGGTGGGCGAGCCGCCCCCCAGGTGCATCTGCGAGACGCTGTGCCCGCGTCCGAAATGCTCGACCTGGAGCTCGAGCTCACGCGACAGGTAGCGCAGATACTCGGCGGACTTGCTGTGGTGCTTGGTGATGACCTTGTTGCACGCGCAGTAGTAGCAGAGCGACTCACAAAACGGGATATGGATGTACAGGGAGAGGGGCAGCGCCATCGAGCCGGCCCGGCGCTGCTCGAGAGCGCGGATATAGTCGTCGCTGCCGAAAGCCTCGACGAAGCGGTCGGCGGTCGGGTACGAGGTGTAGCGCGGACCCGGCACATCGAAGCGCCGAAGAAGTTGTTCGTCGATTACATGGCTCACGGTCGGATTCTCCAGATATGGGCTCGACTGTGCCGCAAATTGGCAAAACTGCCCTTGACATGGGTCAAACAAGACTTTCGGCACCCGCTCGCATCATGCGCCGGCAGCCTGAGGACGGCGGACCGTTAAAATCTTGCTTTGATTGAGCACCATCATGGATATCCACAGCATCAAGGTCGCCTGTTCGAGCTGCAATCTGCGTGAACTCTGCATGCCAGCAGGCCTGAGTACGGACGAGATGAGCCGTCTCGACAGCGTCATCAGCACACGCAAGCGCGTCAAGCGTGGGCAGTCACTTTTCAACAATGGCGAACGCTTCACCTCGCTCTACGCGGTGCGCTCGGGTTTCTTCAAGACCTGCGTGACCTCGGCCGACGGGCGCGACCAGGTCACGGGCTTTCAGATGACGGGAGAGATCCTGGGCATGGATGGCATCGTCAACGACCACCACAGCTGTGACGCCGTCGCGCTGGAGGACGCCGAGGTCTGCGTGCTGCCCTTCGACCGCATCGAGTCGCTGTCGCGCGAGTTCAGCGCGCTGCAGCACCATGTGCACAAGATCATGAGCCGGGAGATCGTGCGCGAGCATGGCGTCATGCTGCTGCTGGGCAGCATGCGCGCCGAGGAAAGGCTGGCCGCCTTCCTGCTCAACCTGGTGCAGCGGCTGCATTCGCGCGGCTTCTCGCAGTCGGAACTGGTGCTGCGCATGACGCGCGAGGAAATCGGCAGCTACCTCGGCATGAAGCTCGAGACGGTCAGCCGCACCTTCTCGAAGTTCGTCGATGACGGCATCATCGAGGTCAAGCAGCGCTACGTCCAGATCAAGAACACCGAAGCGCTGCGCGCCATAGTCAACCCGCCCGCCTGCGACTGAAGCCGCTGGCCTGGCGACTACTTCGCCGGCGTCAGCGGCGAAGCGACGTGGTTGCGCGCCTTGACTGCGGGCAACAGGCTTTCGCGCTGCTCGGGAGTCAGTTCCTTGCCGACGCGCTCGGCCTCGGTGACCGCATCGCGTTCGATCACGGGATCGGGCTGGCGCACCGCGAGGGCATAAGTGATGACGGACGCCACCACCACCACCAGCGGCCCGCCGAGCACCAGCCACATCATGGGCTCGCGGTACCAGGCCTGGCCTGGCTTGTTCTGGGTCTGCATTGCGATTCCTTTCCTTGAGGCAAGACGCCCTGGAAGCCTTTGCAGGCCTGCCAGGGCGTTTCTTTTCAGTCCGGCTCAGGCCGGCTGACGCTTACTTGGCCTGGTGCGACAGGCCCCAGACATAACCGGCCAGCACATGCAGCTGGTCTTCGGTCAGCTTGGACTTCTGCGCCGGCATCATGTTGGTCTTGCCTTCGTTGATCATCTTAACGATGAAGTCGGCACCAAAGCCATGCAGCCAGACGTTGTCGGTCAGGTTGGGCGCGCCCACGGCCGGGTTGCCCTTGCCGTCGGCACCGTGACAGGCGGCGCAAGCCGCGAACTTCTCCTTGCCCAGAGCAGCCTTGACCGGATCGCTTGCGCTGCCAGACAGGCTCAGCACATACTCGGCGACGTTGCGCACGTCGTCAGGCGTACCGACTGCGGCGGCCATCGGAGGCATGACGCCCATGCGGCCGTTGGCGATCGTGGTCTTGATGTAGTCGTGGCTGCCGTCGCCGCCCAGCCAGTCGCCATCCGCCAGGTTGGGGAAGCTCTTGCCACCGCGCGCATCGGCACCGTGGCACTGGGCGCAGAAGTTCTGGTACAGGCGGTCACCGATCAGCTGGGCCTTGGGGTCCTTGGCCAGTTCCTCGACCGACATGCCCTTGAACTTCTCGTACACCGGAGCGATGGTCGCTGCCAGCTTCTCGCCTTCCTTGGCGTGTTGGCCGGCAGAACTCCAGCCGAGCTGGCCGTTGCTGGTGCCCAGCGTAGGATACAGGAAGGCATAGCCGATCGCGAACACGATCGTGATCCAGAACAGGCCCACCCACCACTTGGGCAGCGGATTGTTCATTTCCTGCAGCGTGCCGTCCCAGACATGGCCGGTGGTATTGCCCGGGTTGAACTTGACCTTACCGTTGCTCCACAACACCCACACGCAGTAGGCGATGGAGATGACGACAATCACGGTCACGTACCACGCCCAGAAACTGTTGACAAAGTCAGTCATGATGGTTCTCTTTCTCGTTATTCGTCGCGGAAGGGCAGACTGGACGCCTCGTCGAAATCGGACTTGTTGCGCCTCGACCAGGTCCAGGCCATGATGCCGATGAAGGCGGCGAAGCTGATCAGCGTCACGGCGATGCGAACGTCGGTGATGTCCATTTGCCCCTCCTGTTTACTTGATGGCGGTGCCGAGAACCTGCAGGTAGGCGATCATGGCCTCGAGCTCGGTCTTGCCCTTGACTTCGTCGGCGGCCTTGGCGACCTCTTCGTCGCTGTAGGGGACGCCCAGCTTCTTCATGACGTTCATGCGTGCCGGCACGCCGGCAGCATCGACCAGGTTCGTTTCGAGCCAGGGGTAGGCCGGCATGATCGACTCGGGCACCACGTCACGCGGATTGATCAGGTGGATGCGGTGCCACTCGTCGGAGTAGCGGCCGCCCACGCGCGCCAGATCCGGGCCGGTACGCTTGGAACCCCACTGGAAGGGGTGGTCATAGACCGACTCGCCAGCGCGCGAATACGGGCCGTAGCGCAGCGTCTCGGCCTGGAAGGGGCGGATCATCTGCGAGTGGCAGTTGTAGCAGCCCTCGCGCAGGTAGACATCGCGGCCGGCCAGCTGCAGCGCGGTGTAGGGCTTGAGGCCCTCGACCGGCTGGGTGGTCGATTTCTGGAAGAACAGCGGCACGATCTCGAGCAGACCGCCGACCGACAGCACCAGCGTGACCAGGACGATCATCAGGAAGTTGCTGGTCTCGATCCGCTCGTGACCCTTGACGGGTGCGTTGTGGTTAGCCATGTTTCTTTACTCCTCAGGCGTGGGCTGCGACAGCAGGAATCTGCACCGCGGGCACGGTGCCCGCCTTGAGGCCCTGACGCGCGGTCATCACGGTGTTCCACAGCATCAGGCACATGCCAGACAGGTAGAGCAGACCGCCGACCAGACGGATGACGTAGAAGGGGAAGGAAGCCTTGACCGACTGGATGAAGGTGTAGGTCAGGGTGCCGTCGTCGTTGAGTGCACGCCACATCAGACCCTGGGTCACGCCCGAGATCCACAGTGCGGCGATGTAGAGCACGATACCGATGGTGGCGACCCAGAAGTGCAGTTCGATGGCGGGCACCGAGTACATCTTCTTCTGGCCGAACAGGCGCGGGATCAGGTAGTAGAGCGAGCCCATGGTCACCAGGCCGACCCAGCCCAGGGCGCCGGAGTGCACGTGGCCCACGGTCCAGTCGGTGTAGTGGCTCAGCGCGTTGACGGTCTTGATCGCCATCATCGGACCTTCGAAGGTCGACATGCCGTAGAAGGACAGCGAAACGATCAGGAAGCGCAGGATGGGATCGTCACGCAGCTTGTGCCAGGCGCCCGACAGGGTCATGATGCCGTTGATCATGCCACCCCAGGACGGAGCCAGCAGGATGAGCGAGAAGATCATGCCGACCGACTGCGTCCAGTCCGGCAGCGCGGTGTAGTGCAGGTGGTGCGGACCCGCCCACATGTAGGTGAAGATCAGCGCCCAGAAGTGGACGATGGACAGGCGGTAGGAATAGACCGGACGCTCAGCCTGCTTGGGAATGAAGTAGTACATCATGCCCAGGAAGGCGGCGGTCAGGAAGAAGCCGACGGCGTTGTGGCCGTACCACCATTGCACCATGGCGTCCTGTGCGCCCGAGTAGGCGGAGTAGGACTTGAACCATTCGCCCGTGCCCAGCACCGGCAGCGCGGCGCTGTTGACGATGTGCAGCAGCGCGACAGCGATGATGAAGGCGCCGAAGAACCAGTTGGCGACGTAGATGTGGCGCACCTTGCGCTGGCCGATGGTGCCGAAGAACACGATGGCGTAGGCGACCCAGGTCACGGCGATCAGGATGTCGATCGGCCACTCGAGCTCGGCGTATTCCTTGCCCTGGGTGTAGCCCAGCGGCAGGGTGATGGCGGCCAGCACGATGACGATCTGCCAGGCCCAGAAGGTGAAGGTCGCGAGACCGCCCGCGAACAGACGGGTCTGGCAGGTGCGCTGGACCACGTAGTAGCTGGTCGCGAACAGGCCGCAACCGCCGAAGGCGAAGATCACCGCATTGGTGTGCAGCGGACGCAGACGCCCGAACGAAGTCCAGGGCAGGCCCAGGTTGAGCTCGGGGAAGGCCAGCTGGGCAGCGATGATGACGCCGACCAGCATGCCGACCACGCCCCAGACCACGGACATGACGGCAAACTGCCGCACGACCTTGTCGTTGTAGACCCCTGCTGAAGAGGCCCCTGTTGTCACTGACATACAAACACTCCTATTAAAACACCACTTTGAAGTTTCGACCCTGATCACGAAATGGGTATTGACTTGCGTCAATCGCCATGAAAAATTCGCTCGCCTTCGCGTTCGACGTTGTCGAACTGCCCCTTGTGCAGGGCCCACCAGAACAGACCCATGATGCCGAGCACCAGCAGCACGGACATGGGGATCAGCAGATACATGGATTCCATCGTTTTCCTCTTGATCAGGCCTGGCGCGTCAGGCGCAAGGCATTGCCGATGACCAGCAGCGAGCTGGCCGCCATGCCCAGCCCGGCCAGCCAGGGCGGCATCCAGCCGGCCAGCGCCAGCGGCACGGCGACCAGGTTGTAGATCGCGGCCCAGACCAGGTTCTGGCGCACGACGCGCAGCGTCCTGCGCGCCAGCGTCACCGCGGCGACCACCTCGTCGAGCTGGCCGCTTTGCACCACGAAGTCGGATTGTGCCTGCGCCAGCGGGGCGCCATGGCCCAGCGCGAAGGAACAGTCGGCGCGGGCCAGCACCGGCCCGTCGTTGAGGCCGTCGCCGACCATGGCCAGGCGGTGGCCTTGCTGCTGCAATTCGAGCAGCTCGGCGAGCTTGCGCTCGGGGCTGGCCTGCGCGACCACCACCTCGATGCCGAGCTGGCGCGCGACGCGCTCGGCGGCCTGCGCGCGGTCGCCTGAGAGCAGACGGGTCTGCAGCCCGAGCGCGTGCAGCTGCGCCACCACGGCGGCGGCTTCCTCGCGCACGCCCTCGTCGAGCACGAAGGTGGCGACCCAGCCATCGGCGTCGCAGAGGAAGGCGCAGGGCCGGTCGGCCACCGATCGGCCCTCGCGCAGCAGGGCAGCCTCGTCGAGACCGCAGAAGGCTGCCGACCCCAGCCTGAGGCTGGAGGCGCCCTGCCCGGCCTGCAAGCCCTGACCGGGTACTTCCTGCACCTCGCTGAAGGGGGACTCGGGCAGCTGCAGCTCCTCGGCGGCACGGGCGATGGCGCGCGAGACAGGGTGCAGCGAGGCGCGTGCCAGCGGCGCAGCCTGCGTCAGCGCACGCTCGCGGCCGTCGCGCGCCAGTACCTCGCGCAGCATCATGCGGTCGCGCGTGAGCGTGCCGGTCTTGTCGAACACCACGGTGTCGATGCCAGCCAGCGCCTCGAAGGCCTGCAGGCGCCGCACCAGCACGCCCCGCCGCGCCAGCGCGCCGGCAGCGGCGAGCATGGCGACCGGGGTCGCGAGCGAGAGCGCGCAAGGGCAGGTCACGATGAGCACCGCGACCGCCACCGCGATCGCCTGCTCCGGGTTGATCTGCCACCACCACCAGCCCGACAGCGCCGCAGCCAGCAGCACCAGCAGCAGGAAGGGCGCAGCGATGCGGTCGGCCAGCTGTGCCAGACGCGGCTTGTCGGTCGCGGCACGCTCCATCAGCTGGACGATCTGCGCGAAGCGCGTGTCGCGCCCGATGCGCTCGATCTGCATCAGCGCCGCGCCCGCGAGGTTGAAGCTGCCGGCGACCAGCGCCTCGCCGCGCTGGCGCGTGACCGGGTGCGATTCACCTGTCAGCAGCGCCTCATCGACGGTGGCGCCCTCGCTGAGCAGGCGGCCATCGCCCGGAAAAGCCTGACCGGCCTGCACCCGCACGATGTCGCCGACCTGCAGACGCTTGAGCGAGACGGCCTCGAAGCCGCCGTCGCGCTGGCGCTCGCAGCGCTCGGGCAGGCGGTTGATCAGCGCGTCGAGCGCGCCGGCCGTGCGGTCGCGCGCCTTGAGTTCGAGGTAGCGCCCGCCGAGCAGGAAGAACACGAACATGGTCAGCGAGTCGTACCAGATCTCGCTGCCCCAGGCGCCGGCAGGGTCGAAGGTTGCGCCGCTGCTGGCGATGAAGGTGACCAGGATGCCGATCGAGACCGGCGTGTCCATGCCGACGCGGCCCTGCCTGAGGTCGCGCCAGGCATTGCGGAAGAAGGGACCGCTGGCGAACAGCAGTACCGGCACGCTCAGGATCCAGCAGGCCCAGCGCAGCAGGTGCAGCAAGTCGGCGTCGATCTCGCCGGGCTCGGTGACGTACATCGGCGTCGTGTACATCATGACCTGCATCATGCAGAAGCCGGCGACGAACAGGCGCCAGAGCGCCTTGCGTGTCTCGGCCAGGCGCTCGTTGACACTGAGCGCATGCTGCAGCGGCAGCAGCCGGTAGCCGGCGTCGCCGACAGCGCGGGCGAGGTCGGAGATCCGGGTCAGCGCCGGGTCCCAGCACAGCACCAGGCGGCGCGTGGCCGCGTGCACCTGGACCGACAGCACGCCGGGCCGGCCGGCAACGGCCGACTCGACCGCATCGGAACAGGCGGCGCAGTACATGCCCTGCACCAGCAGCACCGACTCGCAAGCCGCGCGACCCCGGACCTCGCAGTCCTGGGTGAAATCCTGCTGCTCGATCGGGTCATCGAGCACGCTGAAGTCGTCGCTGACCGTCAGGGGCCCGCGGTGCTTGCCCAGCATCCATCCTCCCGTGCCCGCATCGGGCACAGGACTGACGCCGAAAGCCGGAGTATCTGCCATGGCTACAGATTATCTCAGGGTATCAGGGGACGGATTGACGATTGTCAAGGCTGACCGCATGCAGTATGGCACCGACTTGCTTAAACTGGTATACGGTGGGGTGTCTCCCTGCCGCAGTCACAGTTCGAGGAACCCACATGTACCAACGCATACTGGTTGCCACCGACGGATCGAAGCTCTCCGAGGGCGCGGTCGAGCATGCACTGAACCTGGCCGACATCACGGGCGCCGAACTCGTCGCGCTCAAGGTGGTGCCACGCTACCCGCAGACCTATTTCGAGGGCGGCATCGGCGTCGATGCCGAGGAGATCAAGCGCGTCGAGCGGCAATGGCAGGACGAGGCGCTGCAGGTGGTCAACGCGATCAAGTCCGAGGGGCAGAAGAAGTCCGTCAAGGTCAAGGCCATGACGGCCAGATCGGACCTGGTCGCGGAAGCCATCATCGCGGCGGCCAGACGCAACAAGTGCGAGCTGATCGTGATGGCATCGCACGGCCGCAAGGGCCTCAAGCGCCTGCTGCTGGGCAGCGAGACGCAGCAGGTGCTGACGCACTCGCATATCCCGGTGCTGGTGCTGCGCTGAAACGCCGGATCAGGCCCGCCGCCGCGCCCACAGCCACAGCAGCAGGCCGGCCAGGATCATGGGCAGCGACAGCCACTGCCCCATGCTCAGGCCCAGGCCGAGCAGGCCCAGGTGGGCATCGGGTTCGCGGAAATACTCGGCGCTGAAGCGCATGCTGCCGTAGCCGACCAGAAAGGCGGCCGACACCTCGCCCGTGCGGTGCGGACGGCGCGCATAGAACCAGAGCAGGACGAAGAGCAGCAGGCCCTCGAGCGCGAACTGGTAGAGCTGCGAGGGATGGCGCGGCTGCTCGCCAGCACCGCGGAACACCATCGCCCAGGGTAGCGCGGGATCGGCCACCCGCCCCCAGAGCTCGCCGTTGATGAAGTTGCCGACGCGCCCCGCCGCCAGCCCGGTCGGCACGCAGGGCGCGATGAAGTCGGTCACCTGCAGCCAGGACCTGCGGCGGCTGTGCGCGAACCAGGCCATGGCGACCAGCACGCCGAGCATGCCGCCGTGAAAGCTCATGCCGCCCTCCCAGACCGCAAACACCTTGAGCGGTTGCGCCAGGTAGTCGAGCGGCTTGTAGAACAGCACATAGCCGATGCGCCCGCCGAGCACGACGCCCAGCACGCCAAGGAACAGGATGTCCTCGACGTCGCGCGCGCTCCAGGCCTGCGAGCCGTAAAGACGCGCATAGACTGGCTGGCGCAGGCGGCGCTGCCCGAGCCAGACGAACATCAGGAAGGCGGCCAGGTAGGTCAGGCCGTACCAGTGGACTGAGAGCGGCCCCAACCTGAGGGCAACCGGGTCGATTTGCGGATGGATCAGCATGAGGCCGATTGTGCCAGCGCGGCCGACCCCGCCATCAGTACCGCTTGTGGAGCGGCGGCAGACCCAGCCGCCTGCGGCCCTCGTCGAGCCGGCGCGCCTTGCGCTCGTCCATCTTGCGGACTTCCTGGCGCTGGCTGTGACCGCTGTGGTCGGCCCACCACCACCAGAGCACGGCGAGCGCGAAGGGCGACAGCACCCAGCCCCAGCCCAGGCCCGCGACCGGATCGACCTGCAGGTACTTGAGCGGCAGCAGCAGCAGTCCGAGCAGCAGCAGATACATGACCCCCCTCCAGCCGCGGCAGCGGCACATGTCCGCATCGTAGCAAAGCGGCAAAAAAACAGCCCGCCAGGGGCGGGCTGCGGCTCGGATCAGGACCTGATCAGTTGGACTGTGCCAGCTGGTCGAGGATATGCGGGTTCTCGAGCGTGGAGGTGTCCTGCGTCACGCTCTCGCCCTTGGCCAGCGAGCGCAGCAGGCGGCGCATGATCTTGCCCGAGCGGGTCTTGGGCAGGTTCTCACCGAAGCGGATCTCCTTGGGCTTGGCGATCGGGCCGATTTCCTTGGCGACCCAGTTGCGCAGCTCGTTGGCCAGCTTCTTGGCGTCGTCACCGGTCGGGATCGGGCACTTGAGCACGACGAAGGCGACGATGGCCTCGCCGGTCAGATCGTCGGGACGACCGACAACAGCGGCCTCGGCGACCAGATCGGTCTTGCCGACCAGCGCGGACTCGATCTCCATCGTGCCCATGCGGTGGCCCGAGACGTTGAGCACGTCGTCGATGCGGCCGGTGATGCGGAAGTAGCCGCGGTCCTCGCTGCGCACGGCGCCGTCGCCAGCCAGGTAGTAGCCCTTGAGCTCTTCGGGGAAGTAGCTCTTCTTGAAGCGCTCCGGGTCGCCCCAGATGGTGCGGATCATCGACGGCCAGGGCTTCTTGACCACCAGGATGCCACCGGAACCGTTGGGCACGTCGTTGCCGGTCTCATCGACGATGGCGGTCGTGATGCCCGGCAGCGGCAGCGTGCAGGAACCCGGCACCAGCGGCGTGGCGCCCGGCAGCGGCGTGATCATGTGGCCGCCGGTCTCGGTCTGCCAGAAGGTATCGACGATCGGGCAACGCTCGCCGCCGACATGCTTGTAGTACCACATCCAGGCTTCGGGGTTGATCGGCTCGCCGACCGAACCCATGATGCGCAGGCTGGAGAGATCCCAGTTCTTCGGGTGCAGCTTCTCGTCGCCGTCGCAGGCCTTGATCAGCGAGCGGATCGCGGTCGGCGCGGTGTAGAAGATGGTGCACTTGTGCTTCTCGATCATCTGCCAGAAGCGGCCGGCGTTCGGGTAGGTCGGAACGCCTTCGAAGATGATCTGGGTGGCGCCAGCGGCCAGCGGGCCGTAGGCAACGTAGCTGTGGCCGGTGATCCAGCCGATGTCGGCAGTACACCAGAAGACGTCGCTGTCCTTCAGGTCGAAGGTCCAGTCCATCGTCATCTTGGCCCACAGCAGGTAGCCGCCCGTGCTGTGCTGCACGCCCTTGGGCTTGCCGGTCGAACCCGAGGTGTAGAGCACGAAGAGCGGATGCTCGGCGCCGACGACCTCGACCGGGCACTCGCTCGACTGCGCGGCCATTTCCTCGTGCATGAAGGTGTCGCGGCCTTCGACCATGTTGACCGCGGTCTGGGTGCGCTGGAACACGATCACGCTGCGCACCGTCTTGCAATCACCCTGGGTGATGGCTTCGTCGACGATGGACTTGAGCGGCAGCTCCTTGCCGCCACGCATCTGGTAGTTGGCGGTGACGACGGCGACGGCGCCGGCGTCGTTGATGCGCTCTTCCAGCGCCTTGGACGAGAAGCCGCCGAACACGACGCTGTGGGTGGCGCCGATGCGCGCGCAGGCCTGCATCGCGATCACGCCTTCGACCGTCATCGGCATGTAGATGACGACGCGGTCACCCTTTTGCACGCCCTTGGACTTGAGCACGTTGGCGAACTGCGACACCTTGGCCAGCAGTTCCTTGTAGGTGACGTGGGTGACCTCGCCGCCGTCAG
>JACCEE010409492.1_pt1 | contig 18691 bp, 4 predicted proteins | sample 7449931 | NCBI WGS metagenome assembly JACCEE01 (sample SAMN15323457, study PRJNA562643) | freshwater metagenome | isolation source: river surface water | place: USA:Blue River Watershed | collected 2017-08-19 | reverse complement strand
TTATTCAAATCGATAATGTACCACTTTCCAGTATTGTTGTCTTTTAACACATCTATTTCGCAAAAATCAGATTGCATTTTTTTGGTGAATGAAACGATATAGTTTTGAATGATTTCAGGGATGAATTGGATGTCTAAAATGGAGGCGGCGCAGGTGTCGTTCGTAAAACGCAATTCTCTTGTTTTGTATTTTTTATAAGCGATCACTATATCCGATTTCATTACGCAAATTCTGTAATCCACAAATAGTTCTTGTTCTTGGTTATCGATGATGATTTGATAGATTTTGTTTTTTTCGGTTTGTTGTATTGGACATCGAATGATTTGACCATCATGAAGTGCATTTTCATTGCTCTTGACAACGCATGATCCGATGTGCGTCAATGGATTGACAATGGTGTTATAACCGAAAATTTCTAAATGAACCTCATCAATTTTTATCTTAGAAATATCATATATTTCTTTATTGATTATTGGAAAAGGGTGGTTTTGTTCCAGGGGTGAATTGATGGTGGCGTCGTGAAAGTGTATGCCCAGTTCGGTATTCGGAAAAGGTTGGGTGACCAAATTGAATTTCAAACGTCTGGAAATTTTGTAAATAGTGGAATTACGACTCGGGAATTCTGGGTATATCCAAACTGTTCCACTTTTCTTAGTCAAATTGTTGTTGAAAACTGCAAAAAATAGTTCCCTCAATTGTTTTAAAATATCTAAGGATTTAGACTTTTTTTTCTGATATAAATGATTGATAAACATGTTTTTAGATTTGATAAGTGAATGTTAAATTCACCTACGGAAAGAATCTTAGGTCGATTTTCATATATTTGTAATTGATACAATCCGTACCAAAACCAAAAATAGTGCATAATGACTAGAGTTTTTTACAAATCATTGGAAAGGGTTTTAACCTTTGCAGCTGTTGTTTTTTCGCTAAACTACGCAGTCGCAAAGGAAAACACATTATCAACCATTCCTGACAATGATCATTCATACCTCGATAGTACAACGGTTGACCCCATTGTGCTGGATGGGGTTTTTGTGGTTTGTTATCGAGACCAAGACGGTGATGGTTATGGTAATCCTGGATTACTCGTGAATCAACCTACAGCCTGTGGAGCAGGGTTTGTTGCCAATAACACGGATTGCAACGACAGTAACCCTAACATAAATTCTGCAGCTGTTGAGGTTTGTAATTTCGCGGATGACAACTGTAATGGATCTACTGATGAAGGTTTTGCTCCAGTAACGATTTATGGTGATTTCGATGGTGACGGATATGGAACACCATTTTTGGATGGTACGAGCCGTGAAACTTGTCCGCTTCCCTCAGGATTTGTTTACGACAATACGGATTGTGAGGACAATGATGCAACAATCAACCCCGGTCAGCCGGAAATATGCAACGGAATCAATGATGATTGTGCAGGTGGCATCGATGACGGTTTTGTTTTGACCACTTTTTATTATGATTTGGATGCGGATGGTTTTGGCGATAATGCAAACCCAGTGGATGCATGCGTGGCCGGTCCCTCAATGGTTTCTGATAATACGGATTGTGATGATGGAGATCCATTTCAATTCCCCGGTAATGCAGAGATTTGTAATGGTCTAGACGAGAATTGCAATGGATTAATAGATGAAGATTTTGATTTGGATGGTGATGGATGGGCGACTTGCGAAGGAGACTGTGACGATAACGATGCCAATGTAAACCCTGGAATGTTGGAAGGCCCTTTTCAACCGGGATCTTGTGATTTTATTGACAACAACTGTGATGGGGTGATTGATGAATTCTGGGATCAGGATTTGGACGGATTTACAGTTTGTGAGTTGGATTGTAATGATCTTGATGACCAAATTTTTCCCGGTCAAACGGAGATTTGTGATAATATCGATTCCAATTGTGATGGAATTTTAGATCAAGATCTATACATCACTTCATTCTTGGATGCAGATAGCGATGGTTTTGGTTTTGGAGCTGTGGATACCGCTGCTTGTGATATCCCCGTTGGTTACGTAGATAATGCAGACGATTGTGATGATTCCAATAATGCCATTAACCCTGTTGCCTTGGAAATTTGTGATGAGTTGGATAACAATTGTAATGGTGAGATTGATGAGGGTGTAACCAACATTTATTTTGAGGATGTCGATGGTGATAATTTCGGAGGTGCCAACAGCATTGAAGCTTGTGTAGCTCCAGTTGGTTTTGTGGAAACCAGTGATGACTGTGACGATGCAAATGCGAATGTCTATCCTGGCGCTGTTGAGTTGTGTAACTTCATTGACGACAATTGTGATGGAGTCATTGACGAGGGATTTGATGTGGACGCAGATGGTTTTTTTGTTTGTCAAGGCGATTGCAATGACAATGATGCCACCATTTTCCCCGGAGCAGTCGAGGTTTGTGATGGCATAGATCAAGATTGTGATGGTGTTGCGGACAATGGTTTGGCAACTCAAACCTACTTTGCTGATGGAGACGGCGACGGATTTGGAGATGCGGCAATGGATTCAGTGAATTGCATAGTGCCCGTTGGTTACGTCTTGGACAATACCGATTGTAACGATGCGGATGATACGGTATATCCCGGCGCAGCAGAATTGTGCGATGGCATCGACCAAGATTGTGATGGAGTGGCAGACAATGGTCTAGCAACGCAAACCTATTATGCAGATGTAGACGGCGATGGTTTTGGAGATCCATTAGCGGACTCTATCTCTTGTGATATCGTAGTAGGTTATGTCGTAGACAATACGGATTGTAACGACGCAGACAACACGATCTTCCCAGGAGCCCCTGAGTTGTGTGATGGCATTGATCAAAATTGTGATGGCAATGCAGACAATGGTGCAACAGGTTTGTTGACCTATTATGCGGATGCAGATGGAGATTTATTTGGTGATCCCGCAGTAGACAGCATTGCTTGTGGACAACCCACAGGTTATGTTGTGGATAATACAGATTGCAACGATGCAGACAATACGGTGTTCCCTGGAGCTCCTGAATTGTGTGATGGTTTGGACAATAATTGTGATGGAAATATTGATGAAGATTTATTGACTGATTATTATCCAGATTTGGATGGTGATGGATTTGGTGATATCACAGGATTGTTACAGTCATGTACTCCGGTTCCGAATTATGTTTTGGATTTTACAGACTGTAATGATGCTGATCCAAGTATAAATGTTGCGGCTCAAGAAATTTGTAACAACATCGATGATAACTGTAATGGGGCAATCGATGATGGCATCAATTTGACTTATTATTTGGATGCTGATTTGGATGGCTTTGGTGATTTTAATAACCCATTCGACACATGCGCAGCGCCCACTGGATATGTATTAGATAACACAGATTGTAATGATGCCGATAATACCATTAATCCTGGTGCTATTGAAATTTGTGATGGTTTGGATCAAAATTGTAACGGAATTTCTGATGACGGAATTTCTAATACCTACTACGCTGATGTGGATGGAGATACATATGGCGATTTAGCAGCAACCAAGGACTCTTGTGACGTTCCTGTTGGATATGTTATCAATAGTCTTGATTGTGACGACAACAACCCAGCTATTAATCCATTGGCAACTGAAGTTTGTGATGGTGTAGACAACAATTGTGATGGAGCAATTGATGAAGGATTCCCAACCACAACCTATTATGCAGATTTGGATTTGGATGGGTTTGGTGATGTTTTGAATGATTCCGTTTCTTGCTCTGTTGTGCCAGGATATATTTTGGATAATACAGATTGTAATGATTTAGACAATACCATTTACCCTGGAGCTCCAGAGATTTGTGATGGTATCGATCAAAATTGTGATGGAGATGCAGATGGAGGTTTTACTTCATTGGCTTTGTATTACTTAGACAATGATTTGGATGGGTATGGTGTTTCTGACCCAACCACAGACACATTGTCTTGTGGCCCCCCAGCTGGATATACTAGTCAGTTGCTCGATTGCGATGACCTTGATGCGCTGGTGAATCCAATGGCCATTGAGATTTGTAACGGAATAGATGATAACTGCGATTTGAATATCGACGAAGGTTTTGATGTAGACGGTGATGGATACACTACTTGTCAAGACGACTGCGATGATAACAACCCCATTATAAATCCGGGAATTGCCGAAGGAGTAGATCCAGCATTTTGCGATGGTATTGATAATAACTGTGATGGAAATATCGATGAATTGTATGATCAGGATGGAGATGGTTTTACCTTCTGCGGAGGAGATTGCAATGATTTTGATGCCAACATCAACATCAATGGGGTTGAAATTTGTAACGGAGTAGACGACAACTGTGATGGACAGACTGACGAAGGTCTGACAACCACCTATTATGCTGACGCCGATGGTGATGGTTTTGGGGATCTCAATAATCCAAAGGATAGCTGCGATGTACCTGTTGGTTACGTTCTAGACAATACTGACTGTTTGGATACAGATGCCAATGTCAATCCCAATGCAATTGAAGTTTGTAACGGTATAGATGACGATTGTAATGGTTTGGTGGATGATGGAAGTTTGCCATTAACATTATATTACATCGATGGAGATTTGGATGGATATGGAGTGGCAGATCCATTGACGGATTCATTGTCTTGTTCAGTGCCTGCTGGTTATTCAGCACAAAATGGTGACTGTGATGATTTGGATGCCGCTATCAATCCGGGAGCGACAGAGATTTGTAATGCCTTAGATGATAATTGCGACGGAACAATAGATGAAGGGTTTGATCAGGATGGTGACGGATATTCAACTTGTCAAGATGATTGTGATGACAACAATGCAAGTATCAATCCTGGTATTTTAGAAGGAGTAGATCCTATCTATTGTGATAACATTGACAACAACTGCGATGGCAATGTTGATGAACTTTACGATCAGGATGGAGACGGTTTCACCATTTGCCAAAATGATTGCGATGACATGAACGATCAAATCAATCCAAATGGAGTGGAGGTCTGCAATGATTTGGATGATAACTGTGACGGAAATATTGATGAAAATCTCGGCGACACTTATTACGCTGATGCTGATGGAGATGGATTTGGTGACCCATTGGTTGACTCTGTGAGTTGTGACGTTCCAGTAGGTTTTGTTTTGGATAATACAGATTGTGATGATTCAAATAATTTGATATTCCCGGGAGCCGTTGAAATTTGTAACTTCTTGGATGATGACTGCGATGGTCAAGTGGATGAAGGTGCTCTAGTGGGTACCATTGTTCCATCTGTTGCCATTACAGCATCCCAGTTGAACATTTGTACCGGAGCCAGTGTGACTTTTACAGCAACTCCTACCGACGGTGGAACTTTGCCTATCTATGAGTGGCAAATCAACGGGGTTACTGTAAATACCAACGTAGACAATTACACAACTTCCAACCTGTTTGATGGAGACACGATACGAGTGATCATGACGTCCAATAGTCTCTGCTTAGCAGTGGATACGGCAGTGAGCAATGAATTGGTTATGATTGTTGGTAGCAACGATCCTACTGTAGACATCATTGATAACGTAGCTTCCGATACCATTTGTGCAGGATCAATCGTTACTTTCATAGCCAATATTACCAATGGTGGAACTGCTCCAGTGGTGAACTGGACGGTGAACGGTGTTTCAGCTGTATTGAACAATACGACCTATATCACAGATTCATTGAGCAATGGTGATATTGTTAAGGCCACTTTGATCAGTAACGCAACCTGTTTGAGCGCTGCGGAAGGCGCTGACAGTATTACCGTAATTGTTTCACCTTTGTTATCCCCTTCAGTGGATCTTACGGTTTCAGATTCCACGATTTGTGAAGGTGATCAAGTGATATTTACATTGGTGCCCAATGACGGTGGCTCTGCGCCAGTATACTCATGGTACTTAAATGGTACTTTGATTCCTTCAGAGACGAACAATACCTTCACAACTACCGCTTTGGTCAATGGCGATGAAATTTTTGGTCGAGTAGTATCGAACAACCTTTGCCAAGCTTATTCGACCTCTCAATCGTTGACGGTATCAATGGACGTTCTGGGTGTACAAGATCCTACAGTGGTCATCGCTGCATCTGACACAGACATTTGTTTTGGTGATCAAGTTGATTTTACGGCAACCCCCACCAATGGAGGAGTTGCGCCAACCTACGAATGGACAGTGAACGGTATCGTAGTAGGTAATAATTTGCCTACATACTCTTCCTCAAGTCTTCAAAATGGCGATGTTATCAATGTGACCATGACAGCAGACAATGCTTGTACATTGAACAATGTAGTTGTTGCTCTGGCTCCTGTGACCATGAATGTTACTGATAATACCCCAACAGTGGTATTGACTTCTGATGATGCGGACAATTCTATTTGTGCTGGTTCACAGGTTGATTTTACTGCTACTCCTACCAATGGTGGTATAGCCCCTGTATATACATGGACCATCAATGGTAATGTAGTGACAGGTCAAACAACCAGCAGTTTCCTTACCACAACATTGGTTGATGGTGATATAGTTCAAGTTACTTTGGTGAGCAATGCAACTTGTTTGAGCAACAACAATGTGCTGAGCAATAGTATTCAAATGGATGTTCTTCCATTGTTAGATCCTCAAGTTTCTATAAATGCCAGTCAAACAAGCATTTGTGCCAACGATGAAGTAACATTTACTGCTGTTCCAGTGGACGGAGGTCTAAATCCGACATACAGCTGGGAAGTAAACGGTATTGCAACGGGTGTGACAACATCAACGTTTGTTACCTCTACCTTGTTGGGTGGTGATCAAGTTTCCGTTGTGATGGGAACAACCAATGTTTGTCAAACCAACGCATCTGTTGAAAGTTCTCCTATCGTAATGACCGTCGGGGGAAATGCTCCTGATGTGTCGATCAGCAATAACGCAGTGAATAATACCATTTGTGATGGTTCAGCGGTTCTATTTACCGCTGCCCCAACCAATCCTGGAAATGCGCCTCAGTATATCTGGAAAGTCAATGAAGTCGTTCAAGTTGGTGTGAATACACCCACCTTTACTTATGTGACTCCAGTGAACGGAGATGTGGTTGAAGTGATTTTGTTGAGCAATGCAACTTGTTTGACCAATCCGAGTGATTCGGCGAGCAATCAGCCTTTGATTGTGGAGCCGCTTGTGACGCCAAGTGTGATCATTGCGCAAAGCGCTACATCAATTTGCGCTGGAGTGAATGTTGACTTTACCTCAACCGTTACCAATGGTGGAACTGCTCCATTGTACCAATGGCAAGTAAATGGTATCAATGTGCCAGGTGCTACATTGGCTACTTTCTCCACATCAACCCTGGCGGATAATGATGTAATCACTTTACAGATAACTTCTAATGCATCATGCATAAATACCGCTGTTGCCAACAGCAATGCCCTGAATATAGATGTTCAGCCTATTGTTACCCCTTCTGTTTCCATTGCTGCCAACCCAGGAAACACCATTTGTTTGGGTGATGCAGTGACCTTTACGGCTACCGCTGTAGATGCAGGAACTACACCTCTATATCAATGGACCGTTAATGGTATCAATGTTGGTCCTAACGGTGTTAGCAATACTTACACGCCTGTGGCAATAGCAAATGGTGATGTGATCAATGTGGTTGTTACATCCAATAACACTTGTCAAACTTCTTCAACAGTAACTGCAACGACAGGAATTTCAATGGTGGTCAATAGCGTCACTCCAACTGTTGCAATTGCTTCAGATGCAATCAATGATTTAGTTTGTTCAGGGGTCCCAGTTGTTTATACCGCTACTGTTACCAATGAAGGTACTGCTCCTGTTTACACATGGTCTGTCAATGGAATCGTTGATCCAACTGTCACTGGTGCTGTGTTTAACCAAACCAATCCAGTTGATGGCCAGATTGTTGAAGTAACCCTAACAAGTGATGCTGCATGCGCCACTACAACGACAGTTTCTGCTACTTCTAGCGTATTGACAGTTGAGCCTTTTGTCAATCCATCTGCACTTGTTTCAATAGTGGCCAATGATTTGTGTGCCGGCGAAGATGCAGTATTTAATGTTGTAGCAACTGATGCAGGAATTAATCCAATCTATGACTGGTTGGTTAACGGTATTAGCCAAGGTATAGCATCCTCTACAACGGCCACATTTGCCGGGCTGAATGATGGCGATCAGGTAAGTGTTAGCTTAACAGCCGACGCCAATTGTTCTGCTACTCCTGTTGTAGTGAGCAATGCCATTGATGTGAATATTTTACCGAGCATTGATCCAGTCTTGACTTTGACGCCATCTGCCACAGACATCTGTCAGGGAACGCAGGTAGATTTTACCGCATCCATTACCCCTGGGATGACCAATGTGAATTATGTTTGGGATATCAATGGAACCGTAGCAGGAGCCGGCTCAACTTTCAGCTCTACTACATTGCAAGATGGTCAAATTGTTACAGTAACAGCAACGATTTTAGACGATTTATGTTTGGTCAATGACATCTTGACGGCAAGTCAAACCATCAATGTGACATTGCCATTGACCCCTGTTGTTACAGTTAATTCAGATGCTCCAGGCAATGCCGTTTGTGCAGGAGATGATGTGGTATTAACTGCGACCGCAATAGATGCAGGAGCCAATCCAAATTTTGATTGGGTAGATGTAACTACTGGAGCAACTGTTGCAACAGGAACGGATACTTATACCATCGTTAATCCAACGGTTGATATGACCATTCAGGTGACGGTGACTTCAGATGATCTTTGCTCTGTTGGATCAACGGATACAGACAATATAGTCATCACCGTTACGCCAGCTACACCGCCATCTGTTACTTTGGTCTCTGATGCACCGGGAGATGTAGCCTGTGAGGGAACCGATGTATTGCTCACAGCAACTGTTTCGGATGCAGGTTCTAATCCATCATATGAGTGGATTGACTTAAATAGCGGACTGGTAATATCCAATGCTGGACCAACACTCAGCATTTTAGGGTTGAGTTCAGATATGTCCATTGAATTGAATGTCACTTCCAATGACGTTTGTACTTTGGGCGATGTGGCCTCTGCTATCCTAGATGTTACCATGTTACCCACAGCGATTCCAAGTGCAGAGTTTGATGTGGACTTGACAGAGGTTTGTGCTGGTGATATAGTTACTTATTCAGTTCAGAATGAATTGAACACTGGCGCCAATCCCACTTGGGAATGGTCTGTGAATGGAACCGTTGTTTCCGCTGGAAGTGGGGCGGCTTTTGACTCATACTCCTATGCGCCAGCTGCTGGAGATGTTGTTTCATTGACCGTTCTGAGTAATGAAGTTTGTGCAAGCACATTACCTGAAGATGCCTTGGCGTTATCGAATGTTATCGTTAATCCTCTTGTGGCAACAGGAGTGACAGTTTCTTCTGATGACCTCGATAATACCATTTGCGAAGGAACAGCAGTTACATTTACTGCATCAGCATCCAACGTATTGGGAGGAGAGACCTACCAATGGTTCATAAATGGGGTGGCGCAGATAGGGGAAACCAATCCTGTATTCATAACATCTAGCTTGTCTAATGGTGATGATGTGACTGTGGAAATGAATGGAGACAATATTTGTGAAGTATCAGACATTGTAACTGATGGAGTGATTGATTTTGTTGTTCTCCCAGTGAATACTGTTACCGTAACACTGAGTTCAGATGCAGTAGGGAATGCAGCATGTGAAGGAAGTGATGTGACTATCACAGCCTCATCTGTTGATGTAACCACAATCGCAGCATATGAATGGGTAGATTTGAACACGGGGACTATTGTTTCCACAACAGGTCCCTCTTACACCATCATTGGTTTGGCCGCTGACATGAGTATTGGATTGGTAATAACATCAGGTGATCTTTGTTCGAATGGTGTAACTTCTTCTCAAGAGATTATTGATATCACCATGTTGCCTTTGGTAACCCCTGGTGTCGAATTACAGTCTGATGGAAACAATGTTTGTGCAGGCACACCTGTTACATTCACAGCCTTCAATGCGATCAATCAAGGATTGAATCCTCAATACAATTGGTTGGTCAACGGCATTTCTCAGCAAAATGGTCCTTTGGATGTTTTCACTTACACACCTGTCAACGGTGATGCAGTGACCTTGATAATGACCAGCGACGAACTTTGTGTTACAGTGACTGATGTAGCTTCTGTACCAGCACAAATTGATATGATCATCATTGATATTGTTGATCCAACCATTAGCATTACCGCTGATCAACCCAACACGATCTGTTTTGATACCCCTGTGTCATTCATAGCCGATACATTGAACGCTGGAATTGGTGCAGTAATAGAATGGTATGCAGGTCCAGTGGGTGCGGAAGTTTTGGTTGGAACTGGAGATGTTTTTGGACCAACGGTATTGAACGACCAAGACAATGTTTTTGCAGTATTGTTCCCAACTAATATTTGTCAAACGTCTGCTCAAGTAACTTCTAACGTGGAGTTGTTCACGGTTATTACCAACACACCGACTGTAGCACTTACCAATGATTTGGGAAGCAATACAATCTGTGCCGGTACTCACCCATTGTTCACGGCCAATGCGACTTCGGGTGGGGTAGATCCAATATTTGTTTGGACCTACAATGGTGTTGAAGTTCAGAATGGTCTGAGCAATACATTGAATACGGATGCATTGACTTTTGTAACAGGCGACGTCATTGAGGTAACGATGACGAGCAATGATGTTTGTCTAACGATAAATGATGTTGTAGATAATGCAACAATAGATGTACTTTCAAATGTAGTTCCTGTTTTGAGCATCACGGTTCCTGCTTCCATTTGCGAAAATGCGAATTTGGATGTTCAAGTGGATATTGCCAATTCTGCCAATTTGGGTGCGAATCCTATCTATGATTGGTTTGTTTTGGACAATGCAGGAATTCAAGTACAAAATATCGCCAATGCAGGTGCTGCAGTGTCTATCACCGGTGTATTGGATGGATATCAAGTATATGCCAATGTAACTTCAGATGCCTTGTGTGCTGATCCAACTACAGTATCTAGTCCTGTATCTACAGTGATTGTTATTCCAAATGAGAATCCGTCGGTTATTTTGTCTTCATTGGAAGATCCTGCGGTTCTGATTTGTTCATTGACCGGACAAACCATAACGGCCAATGCCACAGTGGTTGAGGGTGGAGCTTATACATTGGATTGGTCCGTCAACGGAACAACCATCACAACTGGTGACGTTACAGGTACTTTTGTATACCCTGTCACCGCTGATGGTCCGATAAATATTGCTGTTCTACTTAACCCTGTGAACACATGTCAAATCATTGATCCATTATTGGTGAATGCAACTTTGAATACCTTCACTGCATTTTCTAATACACCTGAAGTTTCTGTTACTACGCCTAACGGTACAGTTTGTGCAAATAGTGATGTGACGTTTACTGCAGCTCCGGTGAGTACAGAAGATGTTGCTCCAACTTACGAATGGTTTGTCAATACTATTTTAGTGCAATCAGGACCTTCTGCCACTTACACAGCAACAGGCGTTACAGCTGACTTGAACGTGCAAGTGGTCATGTCAAGTGGCGAGACTTGTTTGACTCAGCCCTCAGACGATGCCGTAATAACTGTGACAGTTACCCCGCTAACTACTCCAACAGTGAGCATCGCTTTGACCAGCACCACAGCTTGTCCTTCCGATGCCATTTCGTACACGGCAACTGAGTCTCCTCTTAGCGGTGGTACGTCTTCATTCGATTGGTATGTGAATGGTGTGATGGTGCAGTCCTCCGCGAGCAATTTGTACACAAGCACATCTTTTGCAGACAATGATTCGATTTATGTTGTCTTGAACAGCGGAGCAACCTGCATCGTTGCAGGAGCAGTAAATAGTGATACGCTTGAGATTTTTGTTGATCAATTGTACACACCAGTTTTGACAGGTATAGTGGCCTCTCAAGATTCAGTGTGTGGATCGGCTGATCCCATTGACTTCAGTGCCAATGGAACAGACTTCGGTCCATCTCCGACCTATGCATGGGTTTACACAGATATCAATGGCGTTCAAACCAACTTCAACACACCAACCGTTTCTATTACCAACGTTGCGGCTGGAGAAACAGTTTCTTTGACCATAGTTCCCAATAATGCATGTCAAACAGTGACCAACTTAGGTCCGGTGACTTGGACAGGTATAGATGGAACAGTGACGCCAAGCGTTGCAATAACGCTTGCGGCAGATACTTTCTGTGTTGGAACTACTGAAGATTTTGCGGTATCAGCGCAAAATCAAGGTTCAGCTCCTGTTTATAATTGGTATGTGAATGATGTGTTGGTTGCACCCAATACAGCACTCTTCAACACAGGTGCTTTGAACAACGCGGACACTGTGTATGTTGAGCTTTTGAGTAATGCTTCATGTTTGGCCTTCGCCGGTCCTGTTTTATCCAATGAGATTGTGGTGACCATCGAGCAGCCATTGAACCCTATCATCGACATTTTAGTCAATGGAACAACAGCAGATTCTATTTGTGATTTCACAAGTGCTACAATCTCTGCAGATGTGATTAACCCAGGTAGTTCAGTAACCTATGAGTGGTCGTTGAATGGTGTAATCATCTCTGACTCTATCGCGTTTGATTCAGACACTTTGGAAACGAATGATGTTATTCAGTTGGTAGTAACCAATGTCAACTCATGTACTACCGTAAGTGATACAGTCAGTTTAAACATTACAGTGTTGCCCATTCCTAACATCTCTGCAGCATTGTTTACCTCACCAAGTGGTGTAACACAAATTTGTGAGGATGACATTTCCACGCTGTTCCAATTCTTCTCAGTGGATGGAGCGACCAACTACAATGCTACATGGGCGTTAGATAGCGTTTCAACGGGAATCCCTGCTATTTTAGGTCAATCCATTTCATTGACTGATTTACCCGGTGCTTTGGGTTACTTGCAAATAGAAATAGTTCCATTGGATTTGTGTGCCTCTGGTATCGTCTATTCTAACGGTATAACCATCGCGCCTAACTTGAACTACTATTTGGATGCTGATGGAGATGGATATGGTGATATCAATGGTACACCGATCTTCACATGTAATCCTGGTCCAGGTTATGTAACGGATGCAACAGATTGTGATGATGCCAATGCCGCCATTAATCCAGGTGCCGCTGAAATATGTGGTGATAATTTGGACAATGATTGTAACAGTGTAATCGATGATGGTCCCTGTCCTGGAGTGGATGCAGATGGTGATGGTTATCCTTATCCAGAGGATTGTAACGATAGTGATCCTTCCATTAACCCTGGTGCAACTGAGATTTGCGGCAACGCCATTGATGAAAACTGTGACGGATGGGATGCTTCAGTTTGGTACGTCGATGCTGATGGAGATGGATTTGGTGACACCACCGACATCTACTTGAGTTATGATTGTGCAGTGACTGAGGTGGTAGGCTATGTATCCAGCGCCAATCCTTTGGATTGTGATGACAGTGAACCGACTGTTTATCCGGGTGCTCCTGAAATTTGTGATAGCCTAGACAATGATTGCAACGGATTCATAGATGATGGAGCAGGAGTTGTTTGGTTCTATGACGGTGATTTGGACGGCTTCGGAGCAGGAGATTCTATCTATCCAGGACTATTGTGCTATGAGCCAGGTCCAGAATGGTCTCAAATTCCAGGTGATTGTGACAATGAGAATGGATTGGTTTTCCCATTCAGCGACTCTGATAACGACGATGCTTTGGGTTGTATTGATGATTGTGATGATACCAACCCCAACATTAGTCCGAATATTACAGAGTTGTGTGACTCGATCGACAACGATTGTGACTTGTTGGTGGATGAGGGCGTTCTGAACTATTATTATCCAGATGCTGATAATGATGGATTTGGAGTGCAGACAGATTCAACGGGAACTTGCTCATTCCTTCCTCCAGCATATTACGCTGCCAATACAACGGATTGTAATGATGCCGATTATTATATTAATCCAGGAGTGTCAGAGCTCTGTGGAAATGATGTGGATGAGAACTGTGATGGTGAGTTATTGGGTGAGTGTTTCCCAGATGCCTTCTCTCCCAATGGGGATGGAGTAGGGGATGTTTACATTTACCGTTCACCATTCAGGGATGCCGTGATTACAATGGAGGTTTACAACCGTTGGGGAGCTAAAATTTACTACACAGAAAGTGCAGTTTCAGACGCTCAAGTGAGATGGAATGGTATACCCACCTTTGGGCCAGATCAGTCTGATGTGGTGCCTGCAGGTACTTACTTTGCTATCTTCACTGAAGACGGTGTTCAGAGAGTTCAAACAATAACCATTTGGAAATAAGAAAATGAAATTCATAAGCAATTATTATATGAGAACCATCGCATTATTCATGGTTATTTCATTGGCATCTGTTGTCTCAATGGCGCAACAAGATCCACAATATAGCATGCATTATTTGAATGGTATGGCCATCCACCCCGGCTACGCAGGTAGCTTGGGTGGTGTTTCGGCCAATGTGTTGTACCGAAACCAGTGGACCGGCATGACGGGTGCTCCCAAGACATTCTCTGCTAATGCGCAAATGCGCTACTTCAAAGATCAACTGGGCACAGGCTTGGTTTTCTTCAATGATCAAATTGGTGTATTTTCAAGAAACGCAGTGAATGTCGCACAAGCTTACCATGTACGTTTGGATGAGTTAACGGTTTCTTTCGGATTACAAGCCAGCTTCCAACAACTTTCAGGAAATCTGACTTCACTCAAACCTGTTGAGGCTGATGACAAAGCCTTTGCGGCGAACGTAAGCAAGTCCGCCCTCAACTTTGGATCAGGTGTCTATGCCTACAGTGATAAATTCTGGTTTGGTTTTTCTATTCCATATTTCTTAAAATCCAAATGGACGCAAATTGACAATGGTGATGTCGTTGACCCATACTTGGTGAACCACATGTTCATTTCAGGGGGTGGTGTTTTGAGAGCTGGTGCTTTTCAATTCAAACCATCTATGTTGGTGAAGAAATCCTATCAATCGCCTTACTCAATTGAAGCAGGTTGTACAGTTTATGCTTTTTCAAAATTTGGATTGGGTGCGAATTATCGTTTGGGTGATGCAGTAGAGTTTATTGGTGAGTTCCAAATTGATGATAATTTGAGGCTTGCTTATGGTTTTGAGAGAACAGTAAGCAATCTTCAAGCGTTTAATAACGGTACACATGAAATCATGCTACGTTACCATTTTAACAATGGTGGTAAAGCGGTAACCTCTCCACGTTTGTTCTAATTTTTTGAATGCCATGATGAAAAATATTTCAATATTCATACTTTTTACCCTTATCCTGAATGCATGTATCACCAGCGTAAGCATGCAGGAAGCTGATCGCTATTATGCATTGGGTGAATATGCTGTAGCTGATAAGTTGTATGCTGAATCAGATAAGAAGGTTCCTGATGCCATCAGAAAAAGAGCAAAGTGCAAATACAAAATGCGCGATTTACAAGGAGCAGTTTTGTTGTACCAAAATGCGGACAAAACCAATTTCGAGCCTGAAGATTGGAAGAACTTCATGGATGCTTTGAATCAAATTGGTCGTGGGGCCGAAGTGGAGGCTATGATGTTGCAATCAGGCGTAAGCAATGATAGCTTGAAAACTGCGGTAAATCGTATTTTCCCAAATGTAGCCTCTGCTACGGTAAATGATATGGCATGGAATCCGAATGGATACGCTTTTTCACCAACCGTTGTGGGAGACAGAACCTATTACATTGGTAACGACAGAAAAGTAAAGCATTATCAAGACATTTATGAAGGGGACCACTCTTCTTATTTGGATATTCGTTCTATCAACCCAGACCTCTCCAAGAAGACGCCTATACCTTTGCACTGGATCAATTCTGGTCAACATGAAGGTCCATTCACAGTGAATGCGGATGCGACAAAAATTATCTTTACCAGGAATTCAAGTGAATCGGTGATTAAAAAAGAGGCTGGAGCAGGATTCCCTCAATTGTATATTATGGAGCGTATTCAAGGAAAGATTCTGAAAAATCGTTGGAGTAAAGCAAAGAAATTGTCTTTCTGCACAGAAAAAGCAGCATACATGCATCCATTTTTTAATGCAGATGCTACCCAATTGTATTTCTCTTCTAACAAATCCGAGGGCAATGGCTATGATATTTTTGTTTCAAGTCTAGACTCCTCAGGCAATTGGTCGGAGCCTGTTCCTGTCCCGGACGGAGTCAATACTCAGGGAAATGAAGTGTTTCCAACATTGGTGGATGATGTTCTTTATTTTTCTTCTGATGCCAGAGCTGGCATGGGTGGATTAGACATCTACGGTTATAATTTAAAATCCAAGAAAATCTTTTGTCCCGCTGCGCCTATCAACTCTCGCAGGGATGATTTTGGTTTGATCAAGGCCGGCTATTCCAATAGCATGTGGTATGTATCCTCTAATCGATTAACATCTGACGGAAAAGACAATGTCCTGAAAATTGAATTCTTACCTGGAACTTTTGCCAAAGTAAAATTCAAAGATGGAGACAGCACCAGCAAAACCAATCTGGCTTATCGAAAAGCAACAGTAAAGTCAAGCGTGATAAAGGATGACAGAGGTAAGAAATATGATTTGAATCGTGACAGTGAAATTTTCATCAATGTGGATTCTACCCTAAATTTTAGTCTAGACAGCTTTGATGTGGCCAATATGGCTCAGTTTGAGAAATTGCCGTTGCCTTTCATGGTAGGTAATGTCGATATCGAGTTAAAAAGAAATCTTTGGCCTGAAGGTAAAGGACCTCAGGACTCTACCGCTGTGGCCAATAATGGTGGAAAAAAAGGTCAAGGTGAAAATGGTGGACAAGACGGCTCAGGTCAAGATGGAGTGAATGGAGCTGGTGGTGACAAGAATGGAAAAAATGGAAAGGGTGGAAAAGGCAACATCATCATCAAAGACAATGGAACTTTAGAAGAAAAAGTCGATGATAAGTTCATGAACATTCGTTTGGTAGATGAAGAGTTTTTAGTGGTGGCTGGTGCTTTTAGAAAGACAAACAAGGTGGATGAATTTATCTCTGAATTGCAAGCTTTGGGTTATTCTCAGGCCAAACGCGGTGGTATTCACAATGGGTTGAATTATGTGATTTATGGCTCTGCCAAAACCCGCGAAGACGCGATGACTTTGTTGGTAGATGCCAGAAAACACAACCCAGAGGCGTGGATTAAACGCCAGCCATTGGATATGAGTAAAAACGATGCTGTTGCTGATATCCTTACAGCAGGAGATATCAAACCAATTGAGGCGATTTTCATTTCAAGTGAGTTGTCAGATAAGTCAAAATATTATGTTGCTTTGAATAAAAACAACGTGGTAGTGGTGGCCAAGGGATTCTATGGCCCAAGGTGTTTAACGGATGCCGATGCCCAAATCATTGGTAAGTACATTATCAGTCCCGGAAAAGGACTGGTGGTTGATTTTGGAGATGGTTTGGTTCGTTGGAAGGCTACTGTCAACAAGTCTGGAAATGTCACCCAGATTTCAGGGGTATTGCCAGGCCAGACAAGTACAGTGGTACTTCAGTTCTTGGCTTCACTAAAGGGAATTTAGGATAGAATAAAAGGGGTGATGAAATCCTTGGACTGATCACCTCTTGCGGGAGAATATTCCCGACCATAGAAAATAATTTGCAGGTGGAGTTTATTCCACTTGTCTTTGGGAAAGAGACGCTTGGCGTCTCTTTCTGTTTGTTCAACATTTTTTCCGTTGGTTAGTTTCCACTGCGTCATTAAGCGGTGAATATGGGTATCCACAGGAAAAGCGGGTACCCCAAATGCTTGCGCCATCACCACACTGGCGGTCTTGTGTCCTACGCCAGGCAAGGCTTCCAACGCTTCAAAGCTATCAGGTACTTGACCTTGATGTTCCTCTATCAGTATTTCAGACAATCGGTGAATGGCCTTTGACTTGGCTGGGGACAATCCACAGGGTCGTATTATGGATTTAATCTCCTCCACACTCAACAATACCATGTCTTCAGGAGTGCGAGCTCTGGCAAACAATGTAGGTGTAATCTCATTCACACGCTTATCCGTGCATTGCGCACTGAGCAAAACAGCAATCAGTAAGGTATAAGCATCGGTATGATCCAAAGGTACTGGCGTTTCTGGATACAAGCGCTCCAATGTTTCCATAACATGGTTGGCGCGCTCTTGTTTTTTCATTTTCATGGCCATGTGCAGAGTTGTTGTTGAACATCGCCCATGAAATAGTAACTCTGCGTTTTGCCATCCTTTCGGAGATTTACCAAATTCTTTTGATCCTCAAACTGATCAAAGAAAAAAGTCTGTCGCAATTGTATTTTCTGAAACCACCACCGTTCACCTTTAACAGTGCCATCCAAAGCCTTTTTTTTCTCCATCTCATCATCCCCCAATCCATTACTTTCCAAATACAAATAAATCACATCTCCCTCACGCTCCATGCCAATGGGCAATAGTTGAACGGACAACCCTTGCTCAGTTTTGAGCTGAAATACTTCTTGAACATACTGAAAAACATGTTGCTCAAAAATGGCGGAATCGTTATTTTTAATGTTGTATTTTAATTCCATTTCCTTTTCTAGGTCATCAGTGAAAACACGGATGGTGCAATTGACTCTAAACGTTTTTTCATTCCACTCCAATAGCGTTTCAGAAAAATGAAATTGATGGG
>JACCEE011297858.1_pt1 | contig 18696 bp, 19 predicted proteins | sample 7449931 | NCBI WGS metagenome assembly JACCEE01 (sample SAMN15323457, study PRJNA562643) | freshwater metagenome | isolation source: river surface water | place: USA:Blue River Watershed | collected 2017-08-19 | reverse complement strand
GCCTATTTAAGTGATGTACTGAAAAGGCTGCCGACACACAAAGTGACCCAAATAGAAGAATTACTACCACACCGCTGGAAACCTGAACCGAATTAAAAAATAGCTATGGGGTTCAGCGGACGCTTACAATTGAGTGGTCTAATTAACGGAACCACATTAAACAGCTGTCAGTGAAAATGGATGACCATCGTTACAGTCTGCTTAAGAAAAATGCTTCAGCAAAAGATATGACCCATAGAGCGATAATGCTTGAAGCATTTGATCTATGGTTAAGACTTCATGGAGCAGCTTGAAAGAACTGAATATATCATTTACCAGCCCTTACCCTGGGCTGGTAAGGTTTCTCTTAGAATTGCTCTTTACTTAATTCAGTGGTTTGTAGATTCCCGCCCGTCTGAGGAATCAATTCAATAGTATAACCACTATAAGAATAACCATTAGAGCTAAAGGTAAATATGTCTTGGGCTTCAGCATAAGCAGTATCATTACCAAAGAGTTTATCCGGGCCATACCAATTCTGCCCCGATGCATACTTAATCTTATAGGTACCTGCGGGAAGCATTACGTTTAGCGTATCTCCCCCTTGAATAAAGTAACTAACGACCTCTTGATTGGTGTAGTAATCTACGACTTTTAACCAGTAGTGACCATCACCCACAGATGTTTTGACATCTAATGGAGCAACACCTACTAACGATGGATTATTCGTATCACCCGTGTTGGGTAATGGTTGAGGTGGTATAAAGGGTTCCTCGAACTTAGCTTGAGCTTGGTTTGCGCTAGTATCTGCGCTTGTTGTATCAGTATTTGTTAGCGCCCCATTAAGTATCTCTTTGCCCCCAGCAAAAAAAATATAACCTAGTACAGCTATAAAAAAGGCATTTCTTACAAAGATTTTTAGCTTATAAAAGAAAATCTGGATCTTGGTGAATAAACTAACAGAAGGTTCATTGGTACCTGATTGAGATACTGTTTGACTAGCATATTGGTAGCCTGCATACGCTCTGTTACTTCCATACGTGTCTGTTGGAGAAGATTGGGCACTAGAATTCTGTTTAATTAGGCGTTCCTGTTCATCAATCCATCTATCATGCTGTTGTCTTTTTACAGGATCAGATAACACCTCGAACGCTTCATTTATTACCTTTAATATTTCAGTAGCACGAGGATCATTGGCATTTCTATCAGGATGATATTTTTGTACGAGGCTTTTATATGCCGCTTTTATTACTTCTGGTGGAGCAGTACGAGATATTTTCAGGTTATCGTAATGAGTATGAAGTTTCGACATGAAAGCCCAATATTTTTTCTATTATACAATTAGTTAAGTATATTCGACTTACTATTTGAAGCATAGATAAGCATAAACCATTCGATAAATAAATCTCACTTTTTTACTTTTTAGATCATCCAGTCTCTCATTAGCTTTGCTTAAATTTACCTTCAAAAAGGGAAGCTGAAGAAAAATTTGGTATGGTGTTTTCAGGTCATTTATACTTCCAGACATCGTAGCAATGATGCAACGATTCAATCCACTGTTGGCAAGGAATGCCATATTTAAGTGTAAAAAGGAGTTTTACATGAACACATCAATTAACCCTTCTGATTCTCTCTTTGTAATATCTGATGAGGAGATAATAGAAAGAGCTGTCATAACAGGTATAGAGCTTTATTCAGAACGTCTTCTTGCAACCAGCCGAGGAGCAAAATCTACTGTTAAAGTTAATCCTGAACTTGATAGCAAGTTAAATGCTGCTAGTGATTTCTTAGGACTTACTCGTCAAGCTATGATCCACGAAGCTATTGAATACTACTTCCGATTGGTAATTTACGCTAAGCATATAAAGCCAGATACCCTAGGGTTATAAGTTTAATTCGTAAAAAAGCCCTTGGACACAAGGGCTTTTTTACATTCAATACAGTTTTAACTTAAAACTAATTTAGTTGTATTTAATAACTAAATTAGTTACTACTTTCTTCGCTTAACTTCTTCAATGCAAATCTAATAATGCCATTATGGGTTTGACCATATTTCTCTGCCAGCTCAGTTAACAACTTATACTCATACTCATTCATAGGGATCGTATGCGTCTTAAACTTTCTGGAAGCTTTGGGATCGAGCTTTGGCGTAGTTTGTTCATTAGCACCATTAATGAAGGCTTCCATATCTGGAGAGGGTTTTGCAATTTCCCTTTTCTTAATCATGCCAGCAGCTCCTCCATAAATGCCTCGAATTCTTCTATTGCTTTTGGGTTATTGGATTCAACTACACCTTTACCTTCAGCGGTGACATCACGGTAAACCTTGCGATCATGGATTACCGACGACAAAGCTGTGAACAGTGGGAAGTCAGCTAGATAATCATTGGCTTGTTGTACTTCAGACACCGATGGATTTGTTGGGGCCAATGTTAGTAATCCAAATGGCTTAAGTTCCTCATTAAAGGACTTGGCTTGGTCAATGACTTCTGACAGATGAGGCAAAGTATCCAAGTCGAATTGTGATGGTCTAAATGGTACTACCAGGTAATGTGCCGTTAACATTGCTGTTCTAAGCTCTTTGCTGTCATGTCCAGCAACATCGACAATTACATAGTCATAACGGCCATCTAGGTCTTTCAGTGTATTCTTAATATCGCCATAGCGTTGAACACAATGTACTTTGGGTAGACTGGTTTCATCGCGGTCTTTTACCCAGTTAGCTGAGCTTTGCTGAGGATCTGCATCAACAAGTACGATGTCTTTGTTATGTTTGGCAAGATAAGCAGCAATGTTGATAGCTATTGTAGATTTGCCACATCCACCTTTCTGGCTTCCAATTAATACAATCATTTTAGGTATAATTTAGAACTAATTTGCATCTAATATAGTTTTACAGTGCAACCAAGTAAAGAGTTATTTCTTTAGTATTCATTCAATTCTTTATACCGATACCTTTTCCCACCAAGATAACTTTTTACCTATTTTCCTTTGGCTTAGCATTAGTCTACATTTTCCCACCTAAACCAGGGTTATTCCTTATACCGATTCATCACTGTAAATTGATACTCGTAAGACAAGAAATTTTCTTAAATTTTTAAGTAGTAATCTTTTTATTTTTAAATACTTTTAATATTTTTATTTTTAAGACCGCTGTAAGCCTTATATAGCAAGTGTTTGAGAGCTGATAAGTCTACATTTTCCCACCTTTAAGTCTACATTTTCCCACCTTTAAGTCTACATTTTCCCACCCATTAGTCTACATTTTCCCACCTTTAAGTCTACATTTTCCCACCTTGTGCCTACACTATTTATTGATGTATGCTAATTGCATAATTACATGGGGAAGCCTCAGTGCAAAATGAGCTCGTAGTTAAAGATAATGCACTAATCAATGCCAGCTATAATTTGGATACAACAGAACAACGACTGATTCTCCTGGCAATTGTGCAGGCAAGAGAATTAAGCAAGCATGTAGACGCTAATAGCACGTTAGAGGTTCATGCTCATCATTATATGAAGCAGTTTAATGTAGATAAGCATGCGGCCTATGAGGGGCTTAAAAACGCAGCTAGCAACCTATTTGAGCGCAAATTCAGTTACAAAGGCATCCATGAGGGGACTCAGCAGGAAAAGATCGTCAAATCACGTTGGGTATCCAAAATAGCCTATGTTGATTCTGCTGGGATTGTAGAACTAACTTTTGCACCAGATGTAATCCCATTGATTACACAGCTAGAGAAGTCTTTCACTGCTTATCAGCTTAAACAGATTAGCTCTCTCACAAGCAAATATGCAATTCGTCTTTACGAGTTACTGATCCAATGGCGTAGTGTTGGCAAGACACCTATGTTTGAGTTAGAGGACTTTCGCTTTAAGCTTGGATTAGCAGAACATGAATATACCAAGATGGCTAATTTCAAAGTTCGGGTACTCGATGCAGCGTTAAACCAAATTAATGAACTAACAGACATCATTGCTTCTTATGAGCAACATAAAAATGGACGTGTTATTAGTGGCTTCTCATTTACGTTCACAACTAAGCAGCAACCAAAGGAAGTCACTCACACCAAAGCTAAGAAACTAACGGATAAGCAGATTCAACTCTTTGCCAACAAGCTAGCTCACCATGATCCATTTGCAAGCCAAAAAGCTGCAGTAGGGGAAAGCTATGCTGATCTAGAGAAAAGGCTTCTGATCGAACTACAAGATGCCGAGGTTGTTAGAAAGTATGCTGGCGTCCTAAAAGAATTAGGATTGGATATCTAATAGTGAAACTAAATTCATTGAACTTAATAACTAATTTAGTTTCACTTTAGTTGTAATTTAGTTTCTAAATTGGCTCAAGCGGCAGATAGCTCATCTGCCAATTGTTCAGCTTGTTCGAGCACAGTCTCTGTAGCCAATAAAGCCATATCAGGTGGATAGCCATACTTCTTGAGTAGACGCTTCACGATGACTCTCAGCTTCGCCCTAGCCGCTTCTTTGATAGTCCAGTCCAAGGTTACGTTCTTACGAATGGATTCTGTCAGAACGATAGCAAGTTCGCGTAGGATCTCCTTTTGCATTAACTCACGAGCACTCTCATTCTCAGCGACTGCTGAATAGAAGGCGTATTCGTATTCGGTCAGATTGAGTTCTTCTGCCAGCTTGTCTGATTCCTGGATGGTTTTCGCCAACTTGATGAGCTCATCAATCACTTCGGCTGCAGTCAGCACCTTGTTCTGATAGCCCTTAATGGCAGAGCTCAGCATATCCATCAGCTTCTTACCCTGGGTAACGCTGCGCTGTTCTCTTACTTTGATTTCATCACTGAGTAGTTTCTTCAGTGTTTCCAGTGCAATGTTCTTGTGCTGGTAGCCTTTCATCTCCTGCATGAACTCATCAGACAGAATCGAGATGTCTGGCTTCTGGATTCCTGCTGCATCAAAGATATCCACCACTTGTTCAGTCACCAGTGCTTGGTCAATGGTTTGTTTGACCTTGGCTTCAAGCTCTGCATTGCTCAGGCCTGAGATTTTGCCTGAACCATCACTAAACTTAGCCAGTCGAGCTTTCACTGCCTGGAAGAATGCAACCACTGGTGCTGCTTCCATCGCACTTGGATGAGGTACAGCTAATGCAAATGCTTGGGACATAGCTGATACCGCATTGAGGAATCGTGTCTTGCCTTCGCCCTGATCTACACCGAGGACGTGTTCCTCTGTTTCCAGAATGATGTTCAGCTTACGAGAGGTATCGGCTGTGAAGTACTCCTGGTAGTTGAAGCCATGCATAATGCCATCAAGGACTTCGAGCTTCTCTTGCAGGATGGTTGCAGCTTCATCCTGAACCAATGCAGGATCACCTTTACCACCTGCTTCCGAGTAGAAGGCCAGTGCTTCTTTCAGATCCGATGCAATACCAAGGTAATCTACGACCAGACCACCCATCTTGTCCTTGTAGACGCGGTTCACTCGGGCAATCGCTTGCATGAGGTTATGGCCTTTCATTGGCTTGTCGATGTAGAGCGTGTGCATACTCGGTGCATCGAAACCAGTCAGCCACATATCACGCACAATCACGAGCTTGAGCTTATCGTCATTGTCCTTCATACGATTGGCCAGGATTTGGCGCTGCTGTTTGGTCGTATGGTGCTTGGCAATCGCCTCACCATCAGAAGCAGATGAGGTCATCACCACCTTGATCACACCATCGTTTAGATCATCGCTATGCCATTCTGGTTTGATCGCTACAATCTCGTTGTAGAGGTCCACAGCAATCCTGCGGGACATGCTGACGATCATGCCTTTACCTTGGTTTGCATTGGCTTTTAGACGCTGCTCAAAGTGTTCTACGATGTCTTTGGCAATCGCTTTGATACGTTCTTTACTGCCGATCAGACCTTCAACTCTTGCCCACTTGGCTCGCTCTTTTTGTGTTTGGTTTAGATCGTCTTCGGTGAACTGGTCATCAAAGTCTTCAATCAGTTCTTTGCCTTCCTCACTGATGGCAATCTTGGCGAGTCGGCTTTCATAGAAGATCCGAACGGTTGCACCATCCTCAACAGCCTGAGAGATGTCATAGATGTCGACATAGTTACCAAACACTGCAGGCGTGTTGACATCAGTCTTCTCAATCGGTGTACCAGTGAAGCCAAGATAAGTGGCATTCGGCAAGGCATCACGCATGTACTTGGCAAAACCATAGACAGTACGTTTACCTACGGCCTTGCCATTCTCGTCTTTGACATCGACTTCTTTGGCATTGAAACCATACTGTGAACGATGTGCCTCATCGGCAATCACCACGATGTTGGTGCGGTCTGACAGCAGCTCATAAACACTGCCACCATCTTCAGGTTGGAACTTCTGGATGGTGGTGAAGATCACCCCACCTGAACCAACCTTGAGTAGCTCTTTGAGTTCTTCTCGATTCTCTGCCTGCTTCGGTGTCTGACGCAGTAATTGACTGGATGCAGCAAAGGTTCCAAACAGTTGGTCATCCAGGTCGTTCCGGTCTGTGATCACGACAATTGTCGGGTTATCCAAAGCCAGGACAATTTTGCCTGTATAGAAAACCATGGACAGAGACTTGCCTGAGCCTTGTGTGTGCCACACAACACCGGCTTTCTTATCACCTACAGCTTGTTGCTGTACCAGCTCCAGCTTGCTTCTGCCTTGCTGTTGCATTGCGACTTCTGCAGACTTCGAGTCCGAGTTCACTGCAGACGCACGAATAGTGGAGAGGACTACTGCATTCACTGCATAGTACTGGTGATAAGCAGCCATCTTCTTGATGGTTTTGATGGTAATCAAGCCATTGGCATCTTCTTGTTTGTTTGATTCAAACACAATGAAGTGTCTGATCATGTCCAGTAGTGTGACTGGATTCAGCAAGCCATGTAGCAGGACTTCGAGCTGTGCCTGAGTACTCTTGGCCTTGGTTTGTCCATTGGTCGTCTTCCAAGCCATGTAACGACTGAGGTCTGCTGAAACCGTCCCTGCTTTCGCCTCTAAACCATCAGAGATGACGTTAAAGGCATTGTAGGTAAAGAGACTAGGGATTTGGCTTTGGTAGGTCTGTATCTGCTTATATGCGCCATCTACAGTAGCATTCTCATCAGTGGCATTCTTAAGCTCAACCACCACCAGAGGTAAGCCATTCACATACAGGATTAGATCTGGTCGTCTGGTCCAACGGTCTTCTTTGATGGTGACTTGGTTGATGACCAGAAATTCGTTGTTACTTGGATTATTGAAGTCAACAAGCCAAGCATATTCACCTTGGGTATTGCCATCCTTGCTGACTTCAATGTTGATGCCTTCTGTGAGTAAGCGATGGAATGCCTGGTTGTTGCTGAGCATATCAGGGGAGTGCAGATTGGTGACTTGCTTCAGTGCTTCAAGGCACTTGTCTTCATTCAAATGAGGATTGAGACGCTGTAATGCCTCAAGCACTTTGGCTTCCAAGATAACCTGCTTATAGCTTCGCAGAGGATTGCTTCCTTTGGATTCAATCTCAGGTCCATACACATAGGTATAGCCCATTCCCTCCAGTTGCTCTATCGCCATCAGCTCAATGTCTGATTCGGTCATCTTGGTCACTACATTTCCCCTCTCAGACTCTATAAATGATTAAAGCAAAGCATTTTGTGCTTCAACTAAACAGCTTTCTTTTCGTTCTTTCAAAGACTCATTTAAATCCTCTGCAATTGCTGCAGGTAAAGAGCAATCAGCGTTCCCCTTAGATTGGCCATGTAGTCGATTACAGAAACTTTCATCTAATCTAGTCAAGCAATCTCGCAATGCAACTTTGTCTCTTTCAGCTACGCTTTGACAATTTCTAGCCCAATTGTTTTCATAAACTTTTTGAGCGTTATTTAAACATTGCGTATAGGCAAAATTTTTCTGTTGCTCTTTCGCTTCTTGGTCTAACTTTTCCTGAGCAAGTCTCTCTTCTTCAGCTTTCTTTGCAGCTAGTGCATCTGCACGCTCCTGATCACGCTTCTCTTTTTCTAGAGTCAACTTTTGCTGTTCGAGTTGAGGCGTAAAAATTGCGTAGTAGTAAAAAATCCCTGCACTTGCAATTAAAGCTGCTGTGACTAAACCAATTGCCAAGATCAACTTAATTGTCTTGTTTCCTTCATTTTGCATATTCTGATTACCAAACATATTTACTTAATAACTCTTACTATTCCAACGGCACTACGATCTTGTTGATTTTCCAGCTCCAGCCATCACGCACCATCAGCACTTTGACTTCCTTCGACTTGTTTGGATCTTTGATCACAACCTGAAAGTCGTTGAATGAGGTATAGCTGGTCTCATAGTCTGGCTGATGTTCTTCCTGCTTGCTTTCTGCAGATTCATTCTCGCTACCTGAGGCATTTTGCTTCAGGTCTTTCCCTTGCAGCATTAGGGTCATGCCCTCAGGTGTCACCACAGCATCAATCATCTTGTCGACCATGGCAGAAGCCAGCATAGCCCCGAGTGCTGCAAAGCCGTTGTTTTCCTGCTTCTGTACTTCTTTCAGCATCATGGTGTTCATCTGGTCTTTAAAGCTTTGACGCACACTTGGATAGTCGATGTATTGCGAGACTTTTTCACTTTCTCCATTTTGTGCTGCAGTCTTAATGCTGTTCAGTACCAAATAAGGTGACGCATAGAGATAGCCAACGATTGCAATGACGAGTGCAACAATGGACCCTAAGATTTTCTTGTTCATGGTTTACCCCTGGATGTAAAAAAGGTGAAGCCATCAGAAATGGCTTCACCTTAAAAATTAAGCTGCTGATTCTTCTTTAATTTGCACGCGCACTTCACCACTCATCAGTTTGGGAAGTAAAGTGTCGCGGAGTTTTTTTAGAGTCATTAAATTAGTAAGATTGTTATCTATCTTATTGAATAGAATTGCTAACTTAGAGTTTATATCTGTTAAGACATTGGGATCAGGACACTTAAATGTATACTGTAAAAAATCAGATTTCTTAAGCATTAGAATAGAAGTCCCACTTGCAACATCTTTCACATATTCTCTAAAAGGAGAACTTCGTAACAAGCAATATAGATTCCATTTTCCAAAATTTTTATTAATTAACTGTAGCTTAAAAAGATTTGCCCCTATATATAAATTTTCACTTTTTCTATATGAGGGAATGATTGCTGGTGCGCCCAAAAATATGGCATCCTGGGTAACATCACGAGTAGAAATAATTAAGTCATATAAGGAAACTTTATGTTGTTGGGGAATATCCGCAGCATCAATTGGTTTACATGCAGAATCGTTTATCCCAAAATTTTGGGAAACTACTCCCATACTTAATAACTTGTCATCACCATCTTTATCTGTCGGTTTTCTTACATAACCACTTACGGTAGTTAGAATATCGTTTAAAGATATATCCTCCCAATCCTCTTTCGCTTCCTCAATAAACCACTGACGAAACAGTGTTTCAGCCATGGCTTCCAAGGTTTTGTTCTGACGATGCAGTAAGTCAATCTTGTCATCTAATGATAAAAGGACTGAGGCTATGGCTTTTTGTTCAGGGAGAGGTGGATAGCTTATCTCAAGATCGTTTAACTGATCTTTTGATACGTTTGGGAAAGTTGAACCTGATGCTGAAGCCAGCATAGTATCAAGGTAATAATCAAGAACAGCTTTTACAAAGTAACGATACTCTTTCCCTTGCTTGTGTCTAATTGCAGCTAGACCACGACCAATTGCATAAGATGCATTAGCCCAATTCATTCGTCCTGTGGTTGATCCACGAACGCAGAACAGTATGTCATCAACTTTACTAAATCTTTTAGGTTCAGTAGAGAATTGAACGGCTTGAGGATATCTAATCGTAAATTCAGTGGGCCCATTTAACAAAGGTGTACCTAAACCATCTGTATTTACTGATTCGCCAGTTGGCGACTGCCCCATTACAATTTCAGCAATATCCCCAAGTTTGCCTAGTAGCCACTCGCTCATACAGTCACCTTAGCCAAGTTCTCAGCAATAGCTTGATTGAGCTTCGCTTCCTCTGCAAGCTGTGCCTCAAACTCGGCTTTCAGGCTGGTGAAGCGTTCCTTAAAGTCGAACTCATCTTCATCATCAGCTAAACCAACATAACGACCTGGGGTCAGTACATAATCAAGCTCAGCCACCTTCTCAAGTGGTACAGATGCACAGAACCCAGCAACATCCTCATACTCACCATCTTGGTTTCGCCAATTGTGGTAAGTATCAGTGATCAGCTTGATATCTTCATCAGACAGTACTTTGGTTCTGCGGTTAATCAGGTGGCCCAGGTTACGCGCATCAATAAACAGGATCTCATTGCTGCGATCTTTGTACTGGGTCGAACCAACACGGTCACGACGCATAAACCATAAGGCAGCAGGAATCTGGGTATTCAGGAATAGCTTTGCAGGTAGGTTCACAATACAGTCAATGACATTGGCTTCTGAAACCAAGGCTTTACGAATTTCACCCTCACCACTGGTTTTAGAGGTGAGTGCCCCTTTGGCCAGAACCACACCGGCCTGACCTTTAGGTGACATGTGGTAGAGGAAATGTTGCATCCAAGCAAAGTTTGCATTGCCTGCAGGTGGTGTGCCTAATTGCCAGCGAGCATCACCAACCAACTGCTCACCACTCCAGTCAGAGACGTTGAATGGTGGGTTAGCAATGATGTAATCAGCCTTCAGGTCTTTGTGTGCATCGTTGAGGAATGAACCCTCAGAGTTCCATTTCACATGCTCTGAGTTAATGCCACGAATTGCCAGGTTCATCTTGGCCAAACGCCAGGTGGTCTGGTTACTCTCTTGACCATAAATGGAGATGTCATCGACCAAGCCCTGATGTGATTCTACGAACTTCTCAGACTGAACGAACATACCACCCGAACCACAACAAGGATCGAATACACGTCCTTTGTATGGCTCCAGCATTTCAACCAATAAGCTCACAATGGATTTAGGCGTGTAGAACTGCCCGCCTTGCTTGCCTTCAGCTAAAGCGAACTCACCCAGGAAGTACTCGAATACATGGCCTAGAACGTCCGCAGAGCGTGATTTCGCATCACCCAGTGCAATGTTACCAATCAGGTCAATCAGCTCTCCTAGGCTTGTAGGGTCGAGATTCTGACGGGCATAAACTTTCGGTAGTACGCCCTTCAATTGAGGGTTGTCATTCTCGATAGCTTCCATTGCCTCATCAACCAGCTTACCGATGTTAGGCTGTTTGGCTTGGTTTAACAGGAATGACCAACGTGCATTCTCAGGGACGAAGAACACGTTGTATGCAGTGTATTCATCACGATCTTCTGGATCAGCTCCATCAAAATCGCCTTCACCCGCTACGAGCAAATTGTAGTGCGCTTCAAAGGTATCACTGATGTACTTCAGGAAGATCAAACCAAGGACGACATGCTTGTATTCAGCCGCATCAATGTTCTTGCGAAGCTTGTCTGCTGTTTTCCACAGTACGACTTCTAATGGTTCTTGTTTGGCTTCTTTCTTTGGAGCACGTGCCATGGGGTGTGAATCCTTAATCTTAATAACTTACAGTATCGTCTTCAGGGGAGACTCGGCCTTGCTTAATTTCATTGGCTAAACAAGCAGTATCTACGATGAATTCAGCAATTGTATCGGGAATAACGTGTTCCATTTCAACATAATGAGGTGCATAAGTTTGCCCAAACACTCTACCTGCTTTTTTATACTTAGTTTCCGACACTGTACCGTATGTCTTAGCATTACAATCCACTCGATATAAAGTCATCACGTAGTCACCTAAAGCCATACCATCTTGTGTAAGATCATTATTGATGGTTGCTTTAACCCAAGCTTGTACATAGGTTGTACCTAAATGCTGTGTTTCCTGGACACTGCGCACATTCAACAAAATTTTGTGTTCACTACCTGAGGCAATATGGATCCAATCATTAGCAGCCTGTACTTGGGACATCATGCAAAAAGTTAATAGTAACCCAGCGCCATATCTTAAAAACTTCATCATTTTTCCCTTATCTAACGATAACCTTTAATTTGACCAAGTGGCACTAATTTTTAGGTTAACTATTTGGTTTATTTGTCAAAAAACTCAAAGATACCTGTTTTTTTGTAGAACTTAAAGCTTGAAGAATCCAGTTTATATTGTTCAGCAATACTATCGCTTCTAGGTTTCCGGTCTTTCTGAGTCTGAGGTAATTGGACTTGAGGTAATTTTTCATCCTGACTAAAGACGAGTACCAAGTTCCTGTAACTGACACGCTTAGTTCCAGTATTGGGATCTACTTGCATTTTATGTGCTGTCCCGCTTTGTCTGGAAATGGTCAGCTTGGCTTCAGGATCGTTGGTCTTCTCTAGGTAGGATATGGCTTCTTTGAACGATGCTTTTACTTCACCCATTCGTTGTTGAAGTTCTGCTTCTGTTATGTATGGGTTATCCCGGCGAAATCCTTTCTCTTGTGCATTCAACCATTGCAATCCATCTCTCTCCATCTCATCAATCGTGTATCTCTTAGAGCTCTTCGTGGGAGAGTGAAATACTTTGATGCCTTTAACGCCTTGGTAAACATCAAAGCCATAGAGATCATCTTTACCCAGTGAATCTTGACCTTCTGTCAGGGTTGTATTGTTGGGAGAGAATGCATTAATAAACACTTCGATATCTTTGTAAGCGGACTTCGTAAAAGTGATGATGTACTTGGTTTGAGCATTGAAGTATCCCAACTCACTCACCGGGATATAATATCCTATCTTTGCGGAATACATGTGCAATTCATAGGGGATCCGGTATTGCTCTGCGTACTTAAGTATTTTAAGGGCAAGGTCTCTTAAATCTGTAAATGTCATGGATATTATTGGGTTACTGATTTAGGACGGCATCATACACTGTAATTATTAGATATCCTATCTTTATATAAATGTATAAATAAAAGCTTATTTTATTGTGCATAGATTGCGTTAGCACATTTAGCCTATCGGGTAACTACAACGCATTTCGGCAGTTTAAGTGTGTTTAGTACATAGGTACGAGCAGTGCAGCCCATTTACTCATACTGTCTGAATATGTCATTTTATCTGGTTTACATGGCTTAGGTTGTAAGCAGGGTATCCAATGTAGCCTATAGGGTGAGTACAGGTATCTGGTTTTTGCTGGTTTGGATATAGGTTCAGGACAAAGGGTACTGGTGAGTAAGAATCCTTTTTCCAGCAGCTACCCCCCGGGGGGTACTTGCGCATAATACACTACGACGGGATGAACCTGCCTTCATACTAATATGAGTAAATTCCTGAAAAGTTTTGGATGGCTTAGCTCGGTTTGCACTTCGACAGTATGAGCCACGAACGCCAGTGAGTGGCGATATGCTGTAAGAAGTGCAAAGCTAAATCTGTAATCCATTCATCGTAAATTTCTTGTTCTGAATTATGGTTTAACCCTACTATTTGAATTAGTAACTTTTTCAAAAGAGTAGATGCGATGAGTGATGGTCGTGGTGGAAGTCGTGAAGGTGCAGGCAGAAAATCTTTCTATGACGAGTCTACCAAAGCTGTTCGTATTCCGGTCTCTCGTGTGGTGGAAATCAAGAACTACCTGACAGAAACCAAGAAACAACGGTTCAATGATGTTGCATCCATCACGCTGATTGATGCAACTACTCAAATGAGGATTCCCTTGGCTTCAGAGAAAGTCGCTGCAGGCTTCCCTTCACCAGCTCAGGACTACATTGACAAAACCTTGGATATGAATGAGCACCTCATCCAAAATGAGGCTGCTACTTTTGTCGTTAAAGTTGCTTCGCTCTCCATGCGTGATGCAGGCATTGACATTGATGATGAGCTTGTCGTTGATCGCAGCCTAGAAGCCAAGCATGAGGACATTGTGGTTGCCCTGATTGACAATGACTTCACTGTCAAACGCCTCATGATTGAAGGTGATACCCATTGGCTTAAAGCCGAGAATCCAGACTTCTCAGACATATATCTCAAAGAAAACCAAGAACTGGTGATATGGGGTGTGGTCACTTACGTTCTTAAACCATTCAGAAAGCGTAAATAGCTGACCTTCTTGGTTTCCACCCATGAAGCATGCATGCAAAGTCTTTGCTCTGGTCGACATTAACAACTGCTATGTCAGTTGCGAACGAGTCTTCAATCCTAGCCTGAACAACAAGCCAGTCATTGTCCTGTCCAACAATGATGGCTGTGCTGTGGCACGTTCCCAGGAAGCCAAAGATCTAGGTATCAAGATGGGTGTTCCTCTCTTCCAGATCAAAGACCTGGTTGAGAAGCATCAGGTACGAGTGCTTTCAAGCAATTATGCACTGTATGCAGAAATGTCACGCCGGTTTATGAAGATCCTCTCAGGCTTCGTCACTCCTCAGGAACAGGAGGTGTATTCCATTGATGAGTGCTTCCTGGATTTGACCGCTTATGCCGAACATTACGATCTCACTGAATATGCCCACACCATTCTGCAGCGCGTCTTTCGTTGGCTTGGTTTACCTGTGTGTATTGGTTTGGGGCGGAGTAAAACTGAAGCCAAGATCGCCAACCATATCGCCAAGAAGAATGCTTACTTCAATGGTGTATGTAACCTGGTATCCATGGATCCATGCTCAATCGAGGAACTTTATCAGTCGATTGAAGTGGGTGAAGTCTGGGGTGTTGGTCGCAAGCACTCCAAGAAGCTCATAGGCATGGGGATTAAATCTGTTATGGATTTAACCATGGCTTCACCTGAACTGATCAGGAAGCAGTTTTCTGTGGTCATGCAGCGTACTGTACTGGAACTGCAAGGGATGTCCTGTATTGAGCTTGAGCATGCACCGCAAGCCAGACAACAGATTGTTGCCAGCAGATCCTTTGGTCAACGAGTCACTGAGCTTGATGGTCTGAAAGAAGCCATGAGCCTGTATGTGCAAGATGCTGTAAGCCGATTGAGGTCGGGTCAACTGCTCTGCGGTTGTATCATTGGTTTCGCCCAGTCCAATCCATTTGACAGCTCAAAGCCCTTCTACAACAAATCCCTGTCCTACGCCTTAGCTGAGCCGACAGACAATGTTCTGTTGCTGACCAAGATCGCTACCAGTATGGTTGATGGTTTGTACCAGAAAGATGTGGCTTTCAAGAAGTGTGGGATTGTACTCACTTGCCTGGAGTCCAAGGACAAGCACTGCTACGACATGTTCACTGACATGGATAAAATTTCTGAGAGTGATCAGCTCATGGATACGCTAGAAAACATCCAGCATAAGTTTGGCAAGACAAAACTGGCATTGGGAGCAAGTATGCTGCCAAATCGGACCTGGAAGATGACTCGAGATAAGTTGACCCAGAACTACTTTAAATGGGATCAGTTACTCACTATTCGATAGCAGTGTTCTCTATCCCCATTCTTTCGTTTCTATCAGTCCAAATTTTGAGTAAAAATTATCTATATTTTGTCAGCTTATTAAAAAACCATTTCTTCAATCACAAGTACATGATTTATATAAATAAAAAAAGTAAAAATATCCCAAGACTTCCCAAATTACCTGTTCTACGATATTCACAACAACCCGGTTATCGCTACCTTGCACATGTAGAACCGATGAAAGATGGTTTCACCTTTTGACATCTCAAGTAATTGGTATGGGTGGAATGTGCAAGCCTTATTTATGAGAAAAAATGGAGCCAATATGCTGTCGAATCAACAAATCGGAACACACTTAGAAAAATTAGGCTTTGCCTTAATTCCCCCTAAAAATCCTCAGAACTATAAGGTCCTACAATTTAAACACCCAAACTTAGAAAGCTCTATTTATGTGAAGAACGCAAATCGCTTACCACTAGTAGTTCATGGTGAGTACGAGGGAGTACGTCCAGAAGCACTCAAAATCTCAGGCGTAACAAGCGATTCTGTAAAACCGCTGTACTTCAACTCCAATATGAAAGAATTCGATAAACAAAAGAATACCGGGCAAAATCCAGAGCATTGTGGACTTCATTTTGGTTTTGATGGGACACAGGCATTAGAAAAATTCTTGTCTCTCATTAACAGCAAACCAATGGTATCAACGAGTCCAACGGCAGTTGAAGATTCACTTACAGCCCAAAACCAAACTGAACGAGATGCTTTGATTAAAGCTCGGATTGGCCAAGGAAAATATAGAGAAGCTCTAAAAGCTTACTGGAACGGATGTGCAGTAACAGGATGTACAGTAGATACATTGCTCGTATCTTCACACATCAAACCATGGAGTGTGGACAAGGAAGCTCGCCTAGATGTCTACAATGGCTTATTGCTATCACCCACCTTGGATCTGGCTTTTGACAAAGGGCTGATTAGCTTTGATGACGATGGCTTAATCATGCTGAGCCCTGAGCTTTCTGAAGATGATCTGCAACGATTGCATCTCAATCCTTCGCTACGATTACGAAAGATAGAAAGTCAGCATCGACCTTATCTGGATTGGCACCGAGCCAACCTTTTTAGGGCTTGATACAATTTTGCCACTTCCCTTTGTCCCTGACGACATCGCCCCTAAAGGGGCATGTCTGGGGACAAGGGAAGTGGCTCATACAGATCTACGAATGGCGAGAATTGGCTTCATTGTAGACGGCATCATTCTCTCGTCTGCCAACAGCAATCACCAGAACAACCACCTCATCATCAATTACTTCGTAAACCAAACGATAGCCAATACTGCGAAGCTTGATCTTATAGCGGTTAGGATGTCCTGAGAGTTTATTCTTCGGAACCCGAGGGTTCTCCAGAATTTTCATAAGTTTCTTCTTTAATGGCTGCTTAATACTTGGATTAAGCTTGTTCCATTCTTCTAATGCTTCTTCTAAAAAGTCTAACTTATAAGTCATCAATATTTACTCGAACGCGTTTCTGGTTCGCACGAGCATCTGCAATTTTGTTTAACTCAATGTCTTCTAGTTGTTCCAACATTTGCTCATATAGCTCAGCAGGAATACAGTAAAAAGCAGGGGTGTTACGATTCAGGATTGCCACTGCTTCACCTTTACCAGCCATCACTGTATCCATCGGGCTTTTCTTGAGCTCAGTAATACTTGCTGTCATTCGTGCATGGATTAGTTGAGTCATCGTTAGGCCTCTATATAGTTCATGGTTTGCAGCTTCGGGAAAATTGATATGAGATGGTTTGAGTACCTGATTAGCTGGATTCATAAGCACTACTATCCCAAACAAAACATAGCACACTTTAAAGGGTCTTTAAAGGTGCTTTTATAAGCACCTTAATTAACACTCTTCGCTACACGATAGACAGTTGCCACACCACAGCCCACAGCTTTAGCAATTTCCTCTTTGGTCATGGTATTTGAGGCTAGGAGCTCTTTGATGCGTTTATGTTTGATCTGGTTTGGCTTCTTACCTGCAGGCTTGTATCCAGAACGCTCTAAGCCCTGCTTAATGCGTTCTATACGCTTCTCGTTGTCTAGGCGAGCCATAGTTGCCAAGAGATCAATCAGCATATTGTTGATCAGATCCAGAATGGATCCAGTAATGGCATCATTGGCTTGAATCAATTGATGGGTAGTCGGAAGATCAGCAACAACCAATCTCAACCCCTTTTCTCTGATTCGTCTTTTGAGTTCTTCAAAGTCTTGCTGGGTTAATCGTGATAGTCGGTCCACGCTCTCAACGAGCAATGTATCTCCCTGGTTTGCATCCTCCAGCAGCTTATTCAGTTCTGGACGTTCGAGTTTGGTGCCACTGTAGTTTTCAACGTAAATGGTGGGTTCACCAAGCTGGAGCGAATGATTCAGGGCATTAAGGGCGGCTAAAGCTCTTTGGGCATCTTGGTCTTTGGTTGAAGCTCTCAGGTAGATACGTGTGTTCATTTCTATCATTTGTACTTGGTTTTTCTAGTACTACGATAATACTATCTTTTAATTTATGGTTTAAGTCTAATGATAGATATTTTTACCATTTAGCCGGACTATTGTTTGGGTATAGTTTAACGATAAGGTAGGTTAATCGCGCTGCATCTTTATAAAGCTGATGTCCCCCTTAATAAACCTATAACCCCAGTAAAGTATTACAGGAAGTAAAAAGATGATGAAGGCTCCTAGTTCTCCTTCAAAAAGCATAGCTACCGGTAATAACGAATATACAAAACTTACTACAACAGCAATTCTGTCTTTTCTTACCATATGCTGTATTCCCATCTTCTTTACTCTCTGCGCTGACAATTTCTGAATTATACTTTATTTAGAATCAATTACTAAGATACAAAAAAGGTTTAGCCACTCCCCATGGCCCATGTCGTCATCACCCTGACGGGTGCTGCCTAAGAGCCTGGGAAGTGCCAAGCTTCGCAGAACTATGTGATGTAATAGTTCATAGCTATCTTTAAGCCCCAAGCAATACTACATGTTTGATTAAGCGTAAAATCCACAAAAATGCGTACTTAAGTACTTACTTATCAGTAACTTAAGTTAAAAAATAAGCCTTTACATTAAGTGCTATTTGGTAGTATTAATGCGCTCTATTTTAGTAAGTACAGGGCATAAAATGGCTAAGCATCGTCATAACACTACTGATAGGCAAACCCATCAAACAACGCTGATCGAAGTAACAGAAACACATGTTATTGGCGCTAAACTGATGTGGTTCTAGGATTTTAGACCACGCCTATAAGTGATAATCTACTCCCCAATAAGCATGGGAAATGCTTGTTTTTGGAGTCAACCATGACACGAAGAAAACGTCGTAATCATTCAGCAGAGTT
>JACCEE010922561.1_pt1 | contig 18700 bp, 16 predicted proteins | sample 7449931 | NCBI WGS metagenome assembly JACCEE01 (sample SAMN15323457, study PRJNA562643) | freshwater metagenome | isolation source: river surface water | place: USA:Blue River Watershed | collected 2017-08-19 | reverse complement strand
TTCTAGCCGCCGAGTTCGTCACTCCTGAGGCCATCAACTTTATGGCTAGGCATGGTCGCGGTTTAATTTGCCTGACCCTGACTGAAGAACGCTGCGATCAGCTAAATCTGCCGCTGATGACCTCACGTAACGGCACCTCCTACGGAACCAACTTCACGGTATCGATTGAGGCGGCAGAGGGAGTGACTACAGGTATTTCTGCAGCTGATCGTTCCAAAACCATAGAAGTGGCAGTTGCACGTCATGCCAAAGCTTCTGACATTGTTCAGCCTGGCCATGTCTTTCCTTTGCGTGCTCAGCGCGGGGGTGTACTCATGCGCGCCGGTCATACCGAGGCAGGTTGTGATTTGTCTGAGCTTGCGGGTTTGACACCTGCGGCAGTCATCTGCGAAATCCTTAAAGATGATGGCAGCATGGCGCGCTTGCCTGATTTGATGGAATTCGCGCGCGAGCATGAATTAAAAATCGGTACGATTGCTGATTTGATTCATTACCGTAGTCAGACAGAAAGTATTGTTGAGCGCGTTGCTGAACGCAGCATGCAAACCTCGTACGGTAAATTTCATGCGATTGCATTTCGCGATAAGCCCAGTCGAGGCGCGCATCTAGCGTTGGTTCATGGCGAGATTAGCGCTGACAAAGAAACGCTGGTGCGGGTGCATCAACCGGTGTCGATATTGGATTTGCTCGATACCGAAGCGACCACGCATTCATGGAATATCGCCTCGGCTATGCAAGCGATACAGCGCGCCGAGCGCGGCGTGATTGTATTACTCAATTGTGAGGAGTCGGCAGAGCAGATGTTTGCTCAATTCAATGCGTTATGCCAACCTCAGCCGACTAAGCCAACTCGCCCTGAAAGAATGGATTTGCGCACATATGGCATAGGCGCACAAATTTTGCGTCAGCTAGGTGTGGCACGAATGAAGTTGCTAGCTAATCCCCGCAAAATGCCTTCAATGGCGGGTTTCAATCTGGAAGTGACCGGCTATCAGGCCAGTCCTGAATTCTGAAACAGGAGGCGATATGAGTATAGGAATTTACGAATCGAATTTTGATGGCGAGGGTTTACGCATCGGCATCGTTCAAGCCCGCTTTAATGAAGATATCTGCCACGGCTTGCGCACGGCATGCTTGGCTGAATTAAAACAGCTCGGTGTTCAAGATGATGACGTGTTGCTGGTGACTGTGCCAGGAGCGCTTGAGATACCGCTGGCGCTACAAAAGATGGCGGAGTCGGCTCAGTTCGATGCATTGATTGCGCTAGGTGCGGTCATTCGTGGCGAAACCTATCACTTCGAATTAGTGGCTAATGAATCGGGTCGAGGTATTTCCAACATCAGTAAGGAATTTGGGATACCGGTGGCTAATGCCGTCTTAACGACTGAAGATGATGAGCAAGCAGAAGCACGCATGTCAGACAAAGGTACGGATGCCGCACGAGTGGCGGTAGAAATGGCCAATCTGGTGTTGGTCTTGGATGAGCTGGCTGATGATGCCAGTGATGACTAAGTAAAACATGACTCTTAAATCTATACACGCCAATCCGAATAAAAATCGCACGCCACGTCATCGTGCGCGCGAATTTGCACTGCAGGGTCTGTATCAGTGGTTAATTAACCGTGATGATGCAGGCGTGATTGATGCGCACATTCGTAATGCGTTTGGTTTTGAAAAAGCTGATGCAGAGCATTTTGATGTGCTCTTACACGGTACCATTCGTGATGTTGATCTACTGCGTGCAGAAATAAGTCCATTAATTGATCGTTCTATTGATCAGCTATCGCCGATTGAGCACGCAGCTTTATTGATTGGTGCATTTGAACTGAAGCATCACATCGAAATTCCCTACAAAGTAGTGATCAATGAAGCGGTTGAACTCACTAAATCGTTTGGTGGTATCGACGGACACAAATATGTGAATGGCGTGTTGGACAAACTCGCCAGTAATCTGCGTGCCACCGAGATCGCTGCAGGTCGTTGACCTCAGTCGCTCTGTCTGATGTTTGCTATGAATTTTCCTCTCGCACACCGTCTGCAAGAGATCGCACCATTTCGAGTGATGGAAGTGATCAAGCGTGCCGCTGAGCTAGAGCAAGCGGGACGTTCCGTTATTCACATGGGCATAGGCGAGCCAGATTTTCCAACCGCAGAACCTGTACTTAAAGCCGCCGCACGCGCTCTGGAAGACGGTGCCATGCGCTACACCTCAGCGATGGGATTGCCGGCGTTGCGACAAGCGGTGTCTGATCATTATCGCGATAAATTTACGCTGGATGTGCCAGCGTCACGGATCGTTATTACTGCAGGTGCATCCGGTGCCTTGTTGTTGGCATGTGCGGCTTTGATTGAGCGTGATAGTGAAGTGCTGATGCCCGACCCTAGTTATCCCTGTAATCGACACTTCGTTGCTGCATTTGAAGGGCGTGCAAAATTAATCCCCAGTGGTCCGGCAGAACGCTTTCAGTTAACCGCAAATCAAGTCGAATCTCATTGGGGCCCTCACACATCAGGCGTGTTGTTAGCATCACCATCGAATCCAACCGGCACATCAATTGCAGCTGACGAATTAGCGCGCATTATTAAAGTGGTTCGTGCGAAAGGAGGATTTACCTTGGTCGATGAAATCTATCAAGGTTTGAGTTACGACTCACCGCCTGAATCGGCGCTTGCGTTGGGTGACGATGTCATTGTGATTAATAGTTTTTCAAAATACTTCAACATGACTGGATGGCGTCTGGGCTGGTTAGTGGTGCCACCGCAGATGCTGTCGGCGATTGAGAAGCTGTCGCAAAATATGTTTATCTGCGCTTCTAGCGTAGCGCAGCACGCAGCCTTAGCGTGTTTTACTTCTGAAGCAACGGCGATCTTTGAAGCGCGTAAGGCTGAATTTCAACGTCGCCGCGATTTCATCGTGCCAGCTTTGAAAAAACTACAGTTCGATATTCCCGTGTTACCAGACGGTGCGTTTTATGTGTATGCCGATTGCAGTCATTGGAGCGATGACGCGATAAAACTCACTAGCGATATTCTTGAGAGTACCGGCGTTGTGTTGGTGCCGGGTGCAGATTTTGGTACCCATGCAGCGCAGCGTTACATTCGCGTGTCATATGCGACCTCGATGGAAAATCTGGTCGAAGCGGTGAGTCGACTCACTGAATTTTTTCGAACGCGCCATCCCGTAAATTAACCGCTCGCCGCTGTATGGCGAACCGGCTTGATGGCCACAGCAGCAACTCAGCGGTATCGATCGTCCGATTAGTGGCATTTATTGCTAATCCGATATCTTCCCGCGGTCGAGTAGTCCTTCGACCATCAGTCCTTCGACCAACTATTTTCTTGCTTACCAGAGTTCGTTAAGCCGTTTTACTCGCGAATGGATAAACCTACCATCAACTGGTATGATGACATCATCACTTGATGCAATGTTTGCCTGCCGAATGAGCGCTGAACTAACCCAATCCCCCGAAAATGCCGCTTCAGCGACGCCTATCGCCCGCCGTAAGCTGGGTCACGAGGTGTTGGAGCGTCTGCTGGCGGGAATTCGATCCGGCGCTTACCCGATAGGCTCGATGCTGCCCTCTGAGCGCGAGCTTATGGCGCAGTTTGGTGTGGGACGTCCTGCTGTGCGCGAGGGCTTGCAGGGATTGGAGCGCATGGGGCTAGTATCGATACTGCACGGCGAGGGCGCACGAGTGCAGGCCTTGTCGGCTGATTCAGTTATTTCTCAAATCTCTGCAACGGCAATTCGTTTACTGTCCGGCGATAGCGAGTTGCTAGAGCATCTGAAAGGGGCACGTCTCGCATTTGAAATTGCCATGGCGCGTACTGCAGCTATGCGAGCTAGCGCTGATGATGTGCTTCGTTTAGAAGATGCACTCAATCGGCAGCGTGCCAGTCTCGGTCATCCCGAGCATTTCCTCGAAACCGATCTTGCGTTGCACCGAATTATTGCCGATGTTTCTGGCAACCCAGTGTATGTCGCCGTATCGCAGGCGATGCTGCAATGGTTGAGCAACTTTCATGAAGATCTGGTTCGTGCACCCGGTGCAGAAGAAGTCACTTTAGAAGAACACGAGCGTTTGATTGCATGTATTGCACGCCATGATCCTGATGGAGCGGAGCAGGCAATCAGGGAGCATTTGACCCGCGCCAACCTGTCGTACCGAAGTGCAAAATGATAGTTCACTGCCATCAATTCAAATAATAAGAAAAACGGAGATAAGCATGGCCGGAAACCCGAGACATAAAAGCGCTGCATTACTTGATGGCCCCGATCGCGCAGTAGCGCGCGGGATGATGAAAGCCGCTGGCTTTAGCGACGATGATTTAAAAAAACCTCAGATCGGTGTTGCTCACTGCTGGATTGGCACCATGCCATGTAATTTAAATCATCGTGATCTTGCGCAGCGTGTGATGGATGGTATTCGCGCTGCGGGCGGTACACCGCTCGAGATCAACACGGTGGCAATTAACGATGGCATTACCACGGGTACGGAAGGCATGAAGACGTCGCTGGTGAGTCGTGAACTCATCGCTGATTCGGTAGAGCTTGTCGCGCGCGGTCACATGTTGGATGGTTTGGTGACTATCTCTGGTTGCGATAAAACGATTCCTGCAATGGCGATGGCACTCGGGCGTATCAATGTGCCGGGCTTGTCGTTTTACAGTGGGTCCATTTTGTCGGGCAAATGTTCTAAGCCTTCGACATTGTTTGGTGATCGCAAGCTCACTATTCAAGAACTGTATGAAGCGATCGGTGCGTTCAATGGCGGACGTATTGATGCAGAAGAGTTGCGCGATATCGAAGACCATGCCTGCCCCGGAGCAGGTGCCTGTGGTGGCCAGTTCACTGCCAACACGATGGCAACGGCGAGTGAAATGCTCGGTATATCGCCAATTGGTTTTAACGATATTCCAGCGCTTGATACGACAAAAGGCGACGCCGCTTTCGATTGTGGACGGCTGGTGATGGCATTGGTTAACGAGGGCATTACGCCGCGCTCTATTGTTACCCGAGATAGTTTCGAGAATGCGATTGCGGGCGTGATGGCAACCGGTGGCTCAACCAATGCGGTGTTGCATTTGTTAGCGATTGCGCGTGAGTTTGGTGTTCCGCTGACGCTCGATGATTTTGATCGTATCTCACGTCGTACTCCGGTGTTAGCTGATATGCGCCCTTGGGGGCGTTTTACTGCGCCCGAGTTGTTCGAGGCAGGAGGCATACCGCTAGTAGCTAAGCGGCTATTCGAAGCTGGCCTGCTGCATGCAAACGCCCAGACCGTGACGACTCGCACGCTAGGCGAAGAGGTGAGCAAGGTCGTTGAGCCGACAGGACAGGAAGTTATTCGACCGCTCTCTAACCCAATCAAGCCTCAGGGCGGGTTAGCTATCTTGTACGGCAATGTCGCCCCGGGTGGTTGTGTCATTAAGCTGGGCGGCCAGAAAAAAAATCTACATCGCGGGCCTGCGCGAGTATTCGAAACTGAAGAAGCCGCCTTTGCCGCAATCAAGGCGAACGACATTAAACCGAATGACGTGATGGTGTTGCGCAACGAGGGGCCACGAGGTGGTCCCGGCATGCGCGAGATGCAACTCGTCACCGGTGCGTTGCAGGGCGCTGGTTTGGGCGATTCGGTTGCGCTAATGACTGATGGACGTTTTTCTGGTGCTTCGCATGGTTTTGTTATCGGTCACATTGTTCCCGAAGCCGCAGATGGTGGTCCGATCGCTGCGCTGCGTGATGGTGACATGATTGAGATTGATGTTGAACAGCGATGCTTAAATGTTGAACTCAATGCTGAACAATTGAAACAACGTTTGGCAGCATGGACTCCTATGCCACCACGTTATACCGATGGCGTGCTCGCTAAATTCGCGCGGCTGGTGACGGACGCATCGCAGGGCGCTGTGACATCAGCCTTTCCTTAATTTTTTTAATCCACCTTTCCACCCACCTATTCATTCATAACAACTAAAGGAAATTACTATGAAACCTAATTTCGTAAAACGTATCGGTCTGGTTAAGAAACGCAAGGATCTGAGTTACGAACAATTTGTAGATCATTGGTTGCATGTGCATGCTGAGCTGTGCAAAAAGCTCCCCAATATGCATCGCTATTCGGTTAATCTCGTAGCGCGCGAGCAGGTTGCAGCTTTTGGTTACGACGGTTTTTCAGAGTTGTGGTTTGATTCAGAAGAGTCACTCAAGGCATCACTCAGCAGCCCTGAAGGGAAAACTTTGTTGGCAGATCTACCTAATTTCACCGATAGCATTCATCCGCTGGTGGTCGAGGACTATTTGATGTTGGACTAATCAGTGGTTGATGCGCTGAAGTTTGTCTTCAACGGCATAAAAAAACCCCGTCTATGTGACGGGGTTTTTTATTTATTCAAAGAGTCAGTTGCGACTTTTTTGTATAGCGTTTTTTATCAGGCTGGCTCGTCCACATGCATGCGAATAGGCGCTGAATCTTCCAATGCCTTGGCTTCGCGTAGGCCATCAGCTTCAGGTGCTGGGGCTTGTGGCGTGAAGGTCGGTACGCGCTTGCCACTGGCAACGGCTTGCAGTCGCGAGTATTCAGCTAATACCTTGGCAGCATAACCACCATCGGATTCAAGGTTGCCGGCACCGACGTACAGCTTCAAGCCAGCTTCCACCGAGCCTGAACGACGAATCAAATCTTTCAGGATCTGAGCGCCCACCTGAATGTTCGCCACAGGGTTCAACACTGATTTGGTGCCGCCATGGTCATAAAATTTTGTTTGATGAACCTTGGCCATCACTTGCATCAGACCTTGAGCGCCAACGGAACTCTCTGCAAAAGGATTGAAGCGTGATTCAATCGCCATAACAGAGAGCACTAGCAGCGGATCAAGTTTGACTTCCTGAGCAGAGCTATAAGCAGTTTCTACGAGCATCTTGCTGGCTGACTGAGCGATGCGATATCGCTTCGCTATCCAGTTGATGACGTATACCTGTTCTTTAGCCGATGCTGAGTTGGCTTGTGAGTCGCTGACAGACGGTGCAGCATTTGCGGCTTCGCTCTGATAGTGAGCAACGTCAACGAACGCAAGTTCGCGTGCTTGGCTCTCGTAACTGTATTCATCCCAGAAAGGGGAGAGTACTTTGATACGATCAGTCAGCTCTGGCCTGAAAAACATCAGGGTCATGGCTGCGATCGAGGCCAAACCCAGCAACGTTAATGCGTTGTGAGCTTTAGAAGCCAGGCTGCTGCTAATACTGCCGAGTTGTTGCATCCATTTATCTGCACCGACCAACGCTGCTACTTTGTGTCGAGTATTCATATTACCTCCTGAATCTTCGCGGCCCTCAAAGCGCCTGGCAAAACCTGCCTGGTGTCTTCCCTGCCATGCTGCAGCCTCCGTTGCTAGCATGGCAAGTCGCCAGTCATGTTTTGTCAGGCACTCTGAGATGAGGCCAATTGCAAGCGTGCTTCGTGCTTCAATTCACCGCGAGACAAAAAAATCATTTGCAGCCAAACTGCAGGACTTGCAAATGTCGGTGTTGCTTTGATACGCCCCGCTTCGGGTGCGCAAGCAATCTTTTGTGGGGCTAACTTCGAACCGAACAAATTTGATCGGTTCCCCCTGGTTGCGGGACAGCTTTATTTCCCCCTCTGGCTTAGATTGCTCCAGCCGCTGTCCATTAAAATTTTGCGGATTGTAGGGTTGTGTTTATATCGAGTCAATACTGAATAAAAGAATATCTATAACTAAAAGTTATGTATTTTTATGTATGAACTAGCAATATCCCATAAAATCAGCTACTTAGGATAATTAGCTAAGTATCTACATATCACTTTGAAAAAACTCAAAAACTGATGAAATATTCTGATCTGAGAGATTTTATTGCCAAGCTGAAACAATCCGGAGACTTGGTTGAGCTTGATGTTCCAGTATCTCCCAATCTGGAAATGACAGAGCTGTGTGATCGAACTCTGCGTGCGGGTGGTCCGGCGCTGTTGTTCAAGCAGCCGACTGGCCACACGATTCCAGTGTTGGGTAACTTATTTGGAACACCCAAGCGGGTAGCGATGGGCATGGGAGCGTCAGATGTCGGCGAGCTAAGGCGCATCGGACACCTGCTGGCTAGACTTAAAGAGCCCGAGCCTCCGAAAGGCTTCCGTGATGTTCTGGGGCTAGGCTCGCTAGTTAAGTCAGTCTGGGATATGGCTCCTAAGGAGCTGAGTTCGGCGCCGTGCCAAGAGATTGTGTGGGAGGGGAAGGATGTCGACTTGTCGCGCCTACCTATTCAACACTGCTGGCCGGGCGATATTGCTCCGCTAATTACCTGGGGCTTAGTTATTACTAGAGGCCCTAATAAGAAGCGTCAGAATTTAGGTATCTATCGCCAGCAAGTCCTGGGTCGCAATAAGCTGATCATGCGCTGGTTAGCGCATCGAGGCGGGGCGCAGGATTTCCGTGAACATTGCCTTGCCAATCCGGGCAAGCCGTATCCAATAGCCGTAGCGTTGGGGGCTGATCCCGCCACTATATTAGGCGCCGTCACGCCGGTGCCCGATAGTTTGTCGGAATACCAGTTTGCGGGCTTATTGCGCGGCAGCCGTACCGAGTTGGTGAAAGCCATAGGCAGTGAGTTGCGCGTGCCTGCTTCAGCTGAAATTGTTTTAGAAGGGCACATTTATCCGGAGGCGGCGTCAGAGCGAGTTGTGCCTGACGGCGTATCACCTCCACCGAATACGGGTTTTGAGCATGCGCTCGAGGGGCCATTTGGTGACCATACGGGCTATTACAACGAGCAGGATTGGTTTCCAGTGTTCACAGTCGATCGCATTACGATGCGCCGCGACCCGATCTATCACTCGACTTACACCGGTAAACCACCCGATGAGCCTGCGATACTCGGTGTGGCACTGAATGAAGTGTTCGTGCCGCTGCTACAAAAGCAGTTTTCTGAGATTACTGACTTTTATTTACCGCCGGAGGGCTGTAGTTACCGTATGGCGGTGGTGCAAATAAAAAAATCCTATCCGGGTCATGCTAAGCGCGTGATGTTTGGTGTGTGGAGTTTTTTGCGGCAGTTCATGTATACCAAATTCATTGTGGTGGTCGATGACGATGTCGATATACGCGACTGGAAAGAAGTGATTTGGGCGATAACCACGCGCGTTGATCCGATTCGCGACACTACGCTAGTTGATAACACACCGATCGATTATCTTGATTTTGCGTCGCCTGTAAGCGGTTTAGGTAGCAAAATGGGTATTGATGCCACCAACAAGTGGCCAGGTGAGACATCGCGTGAATGGGGGCGCACGATTGCGATGGATGCAGAGGTGAAGTCGCGTGTCGATGCGATATGGCAGGGCTTGAATCTGGGGTAATACTTATTCACATACTCACTACACCAGCGTTTTTGAGTGAGTGATTGCTGATAGAATCGAGCCCGGCGGGCCCCTGCGCATTGTGGCATGGTCAACCTGGTCAGGTCGGGAACGAAGCAGCCACAGCCATATACTGCAAGTGCCGCAGACAAGGCTCGCCTTTATCGTCCTGTATTCTCCCTGCGCATAGCCCACCCTCGGGTAAAATGACGCACTTGAACTTCACAGTGCCGTCTATGTCTTATCAGGTTCTCGCCCGCAAATACCGTCCCAAAAATTTCGACAGCCTAGTTGGGCAGGATCACGTGGTACGCGCGCTTACCCATGCGCTTGAAAACAAGCGTTTGCATCACGCCTACCTATTTACGGGTACCCGCGGTGTAGGTAAGACCACGCTCTCACGTATTCTCGCCAAGTCGCTCAATTGTCAGGGCGGCGATGGACAAGGCGATATCACGGCTCATCCCTGTGGTCGTTGCGATGCCTGTACCTCGATTGATGCCGGTCGCTTTGTTGATTACATCGAAATGGATGCCGCGTCCAACCGTGGCGTCGATGAAATGGCGCAGCTGCTTGAGCAAGCTATTTACGCGCCATCCAATGCACGCTTCAAGGTCTACATGATCGATGAAGTTCATATGCTCACCAGCCATGCATTCAATGCGATGCTCAAGACGCTGGAAGAACCGCCTGAGCATGTGAAGTTCATATTAGCGACCACTGATCCGCAAAAAATTCCTGTGACCGTGTTGTCACGCTGCCTACAATTTAATCTCAAACAAATGCCGCCCGGGCATATTGTTTCGCATCTAGAAAATATTCTTGCAGAAGAGCAGATCACTTTCGATACGCCCGCTTTACGTTTGTTAGCACAAGGCGCGCAAGGTTCTATGCGCGATGCTTTGTCATTAACTGATCAAGCGATTGCTTATTCGGCGGGTAAGGTCACGCTCGAAGCAGTACAAGGCATGTTGGGTGCTTTAGATCACACGTATTTAGTCAGACTGATGGATGCATTGGCCGCTCAAGACGGTGCGGCATTACTTGCAGTGGCTGATGATATGGCCGCACGCAGTCTTTCATGGAGCGCTGCGCTACAAGATTTAGGCACGCTATTAAATCGCATCGCGATTGCACAAGCAGTCCCTGCGGCGTTACCGGATGATTTGCCTGAACTGGAAGATATACAGCGCTTGGCGGCACAGTTCTCAGCAGAAGACGTACAACTGTTTTACCAAATTGTCGTTCATGGACGTCAGGAACTGGGACTCGCGCCGGATGAATACGCGGGCTTCACCATGACCTTGCTGCGCATGCTGGCATTTACGCCGCTGCATTCAAGCGGTGATCACAAAACTCAGTCTACGCCTGCTTCAGCAAAACCCGTTGCTGCACTAGCAAAAACATCGACTGCTGCAAAAGCTTCAATTCCAGCTGCAGTAACAGCCGTAGCCTCAAAAATAAACGAAAGTTCAGCCCCTGCTGCTAAAGCGCCCAGCCCTGCGATGGCAGCTCTGGCTGCAGCACGCAGTGGAAAATCATCTAAGCCAACCGGTGAGCTTGTAGCGGATTCCGGTACTCCACCGTTTCCAGTAAATTCGGCATCGACTACGTCCTCAACTGCGTCCTCAACTACACCGTCTCAAAAAAAAACTGAACTGAACTCAGCGTCGGTACAAGCGGTTGTGAATGATGCTGTTGAGCAGGGTGCAGCTTCAATAAATGCTTCCGCGTCATCATCGGCATCATCGTCGATGACAGCCGCATCAGCTACATCAGCCACAACAACGATTGATTGGCCTGTAGTGGTAAAAAAGCTCGAACTGCGCGGCGTTGCTCAACAATTAGCCACGCAAAGTGAATTACTCAGCGTGCATGAAGACGATGTCGTCATAAAAATTGAATTACGCATCCCTGTCGATACCTTACTCTCGGCCGGAAGTGTTGAAAAGCTTGCGACGGCATTGACGGGTTATCTGAATAAAAAAGTATCGATTACGACGGAGATCGGCGTAGTGCGTCAGACCGCGCACGCGGCCAGTCTGGCTGAGCAAGCAGAGCGGTTGCAGCAAGCCGAGCAAACGCTAGAAAGCGATCCTTTTGTACAAACTTTAAAGCGTGAATTCGGAGCGACGATAGTACCCGGATCTGTGCGACCGATTTGATTTGATTAACTGAGGAGTTCACCATGATGAAGGGCCAACTTGCCGGTCTGATGAAACAGGCGCAGGCCATGCAAGACAACATGAAAAAGATGCAGGACCAACTCGCCACGATTGAAGTCGAAGGTCAGGCCGGCGCAGGTATGGTTAAAGTGTTGATGACATGTAAAAACGATGTCAAGCGCGTCTCGATCGACCCTTCACTATTGGGTGAAGATAAAGACATGTTGGAAGATTTAGTTGCAGCGGCATTTAATGATGCTGTTCGCAAAGCCGAAGCAACAACCAATGAAAAAATGTCGGGCATGACGGCTGGTTTGCCGCTGCCCCCAGGCTTTAAGCTGCCGTTCTAATAGCGCTAGCGAGTGAAGACTTCTTCTAGCCTAGATTTTTTGAGTGATGCATTGCGTCGCTTGCCAGGTGTTGGGCCAAAATCTGCACAAAGAATTGCTTACCACCTCATGCAACATGATCGTGAGGGAGCAGCGCAGCTCGCACGCGCATTAACTCAAGCAGTTGATCGCGTTCAGCACTGCGCACTTTGTAATACCTTTACTGAAAGCGACGTGTGCGAAACCTGTCTGGATGCAGAGCGCGATGCTGGTTTGTTGTGTGTTGTTGAGACACCCGCAGATCAATTGATGATTGAACAAACCATGACGTACAAAGGTTTGTATTTTGTATTGATGGGTCGTCTGTCACCGCTCGATGGTATTGGCCCAAAAGATTTGCACCTTGATAGATTGGTTAGTCGTGCGACGGATGGTGTCGTGACGGAAGTCGTACTAGCCACAAACTTTACCAATGAAGGTGAAGCGACCGCGCATTACATTAGCGAGACCTTAAAACAACGCGGGCTCAGCGTTAGTCGCATTGCGCGTGGTGTGCCCGTGGGTGGTGAACTGGAGTATGTCGATGCAGGAACCATTGCACGCGCCATGCTAGACAGGCGCAGCACCTAGAATAACTATCTTCAACCATTTTTTTCCGAGCTTATGATGAATAAAAAAAATAAAGAATCGGCTTCGGTAGGCCCAATGGCAGGAATCAAAGTACTCGAGTTGGGTACCTTAATCGCAGGTCCTTTTTGTGCACGTATGTTGGCTGAGTTTGGTGCGGAGGTCATTAAGATCGAAGCGCCGGGTGAGGGTGATCCGATTCGTAAATGGCGGGTGCTCAAGGATGGAAATTCACTCTGGTGGTATGTGCAGAGTCGAAATAAAAAAAGTATTACCCTCAACATGAAAGATAAGCGTGCACAAGAAATCGCACGTCGTTTGGCGCTGGATGCCGACATCATTATTGAAAATTATCGACCTGGCGTGCTTGAGAAATGGAATCTCGGCTTCGATCAATTAAAAGCGATAAATCCGGCTGCGATCATGGTCCGTTTGTCGGGTTATGGGCAGACAGGGCCATTGCGTGATGCGCCGGGTTTTGGCGCGATTGGTGAATCCATGGGTGGATTGCGCTACGTGTCAGGTCATCCTGATCGGCCGCCGGTTCGTATTGGTATTTCTATCGGCGATTCGGTCGCTTCTTTGCATGGTGCTATAGGCGCGTTGATGGCCTTACGTCATCGCGATGCAACGGGTGGTCGTTGGAATGGGAAATCCGGTACAGAGTGTGTAGCAGGTCAAGGACAGATGGTCGATGTCGCTTTGTATGAAGCTGTATTTAACATGATGGAATCGCTGGTGCCCGAATACGATCACGCAGGTGTGGTGCGTGAGCGCACCGGTGGTGCGTTACCTGGGATTGTGCCGTCGAATACCTACACCACGGGCGATGGTGAAAACATTGTGATTGCTGGGAATGGCGATGCGATCTTTAAGCGACTCATGACCGCGATTGGGCGACACGATATGGCTGATGATCCCGCGTTGGCCAACAATGCGGGTCGAGTGCCTGCCACGCAAGCCATTGATGAGGCGATTCAGTCCTGGTGTTCTACGCAGACGATTGATGCTGCATTAGCGGTACTTCAAGGGGCTGATGTACCTGTATCGAAAATTTATTCAGTACGCGACATGATGCAAGATCCGCAGTTTCTTGCGCGGCAGATGTTTGAGCAGCATCAGTTCAAAGATGGTTCATCTATCAAGCTGCCTGCGGTGACGCCGAAGTTATCTGAAACGCCAGGTGCTACGCGTTGGATAGGCCCCGAATTGGGAGAGCATACCGACGAAGTACTAAAAACTCTGGGATATTCCGATCAAGAGATTGCTGATTTTCGACATACAGGTGTGCTTTAAGTAAATGATCTAGATCTCACTTGAGCGATGGTATGTATGTATGAATTTATGAATGTATGTATGCATGCATGTGGTTGTGCATCCACCATCACTTTATTTCGCGGCATTGATTAATTGTTCTAGTTTTTCTGAATCAGCGCAGAAGAGTCGTATACCTTCAGCTAATTTTTCAGTGGCCATTGCATCATCATTCAAAGCGAGTCGGAAAGCTGATTCATTCAACGTGATTTTTTGAATCGAGGCGGAGGCCGCTTTTTGTGTGGATAGCTTAGGCTCGATAGGATCTTCTGCATCACGTAATTTTTGCAAGAGCTCTGGGCTGATGGTTAGTAAATCACAGCCAGCTAATTCAAGAATCTGCGAGGTATTACGAAAACTCGCACCCATGACCTCAGTGGGGTAGCCAAATTTTTTGTAGTAGTCATAAATGCGACCTACCGATTGCACGCCCGGGTCTTCGGCGCCTGTGTAATCTGTTCCCGTCGCTTTTTTATGCCAATCATAGATTCGACCGACAAATGGCGAAATTAATTTTGCGCCTGCTTCGGCTGCAGCGATGGCTTGCGGCAAACAAAACAACAAAGTCATGTTGCAATGTATGCCTTCTTTTTCGAGTACTTTCGCTGCCTGTATGCCTTCCCAGGTCGAGGCGATTTTGATTAATACTCGTTGACGAGACACACCCGCCGCATCATAAAGTGCAATTAACTGTCGTGCTTTTTGTAGTGTGGCTTGCGTATCAAATGAAAGACGCGCATCGGTTTCAGTAGACACACGGCCGGGAATAATCGCGAGTATTTTTTTTCCGAATTCGACCAGTAAATGATCAACCATCTCGCTAGTTGATTTTTCTGGGTGGTTTTGCAGTACGTGATCCAGCAACGAGTGATACTCAGCTTTTTGAACCGCTTTGAGTATCAGTGAAGGATTCGTTGTTGCGTCTTGCGGCGCAAAGGCTTGCATAGACTGAAAGTCGCCTGTATCAGCGACTACCGTCGTGTACTGTTTGAGTTGGTCGAGTTGATTCATTTCAGCGTTTATTTTGCAAAGTACGGGCGATCAAACCGGCAGTCGAGCCATCATGGATATGAGAGGAAGTTTTACCTTCGAGTTCAGGCAATATGCGTGCCGCCAGCGTTTTTCCGCGCTCTACACCCCACTGATCAAAGCTATTGATGTCCCACAGCACTCCTTGCACAAACGTTTTGTGTTCATACAAAGCGAGCAGTGCACCCAGACTGGTTGGCGTTAGCTGATCCATCAGCAGCGTGTTACTGGGTCGATTGCCAGGTAATACACGGAATTCAGCAAGTGCTTCACCTTCATGGCCTGAACGTTCATCTTTTTGATGGCCCACCATCAACGCCTCTGCTTGTGCAAAGCAATTCGCGAGCAACGTATGTTGTTGGTGAGCGCGATCATGTGATGGATTAATCGCAGCGATAAAATCGACAGGTACTAAATCCGTACCTTGATGCAGCATTTGGAAGTAAGCATGTTGACCATTGGTACCTGTACTACCCCAGATGACCGGTGCTGTAGGCGATGTGATGGGTGTGCCAGCGTTTGTAACGCGCTTACCGTTACTTTCCATATCGACTTGCTGCAAGTGGACAGGGAATAAACGTAAATCTTCGTGATAGGGCGCAATCAGGTGCGACGTACTTCCAAAGTACTGACGGTACCACCAGCCGAGTAAGCCCAACATTGCTGGCATATTCTGCTCGAGAGGTGACTGGCGAAAATGCATGTCCATGGCATGCGCACCCGCCAAGAAAGCACGGAAGTTGTCCATGCCAATGGTAATGGCGACCGCCAGACCAATCGCAGACCATACAGAGTATCGACCACCAACCCAATCCCAGAAGGGCAGCATATTCGCCGTATCAATACCGAATTCAGCCACAGCTTTCGCATTCGTTGATACAGCAACAAAGTGTTTCGCTAAATCAGCAGTTTTACCTTTATTCAAAAACCATTCGCGCGCAACGCGTGCATTAATTAGCGTTTCTTGCGTGGTAAAACTTTTCGATGCCACGATGAACAGCGTTGTTTCAGGCGATAAATCAGCCAGCACTGCATCGATAGCATGTCCATCGACATTGGATAAAAAATGTGCGCGTAATCCCGGTTTGATAAAGGGTCGCAGTGCTGAACACGCCATCGCTGGTCCGAGATCAGACCCACCAATGCCGATATTCACGACATCGGTAATGACCTTGCCCGTGAAGCCTTGCCATTCACCGCTGCGCACTCGTTGCGATAGCTGATCCATACGATCCAACACCTGCTGGACTTCGCTACTCAAAACCTCGCCGTCGAGTTCGAAGCGCTGTTCTGCAGGTGCGCGCAACAGAGTGTGAAGCGCAGGTCGTTGTTCTGTTGTGTTGACTGGTTCACCCTTGAACATCGCATCGCGTCGTTGTTCCAATCCGCACGACCGAGCAAATCCAGTCAGCAGCGATACCGTCGTCGCATCGATATGGTTTTTTGAGTAATCGAGAAACAGCCCGGCGGCTTCCAGAGAAAAATCGTGGAAGCGTTGCTTATCCTGAGCGAACAGCGTGGGTAGTTGCCACGCTCGCGCTAGCGATGCATGACTGGAAAGCGCTGCCAGGGAGGCTGTTTTGTTGGAAGTAGAGTCGGACATTAAAAAGGCGACCGGTGCTTGGCTATGCCGCATGCGTCAAAACCGCAATGTTACCTGCAGGAACTTGAAATTTTGCAAATTTCCGACAATTCTTGCTGTTAGTTCGTGATTATCGCAACCCAAAGCCCGTCCATTGGAGCCTTTGTGGGATTTCTTCGTCTTGTGTCAGCGCAAACCTCGCCAAATTCCCCCTAAGAAACGCCATTTCAGACCCTGTTCTCGAATTATTTGTGCGATTAACAACACTTTGTTCGAAAATTGCAGCTTTTTAGTTGTTAATTTACTAAACTAAATGTTGTTTTATAAGCAATTAACGGTGAACTCGGTTTTCCAGTGATGTTTTAAAGCGAATGAGGGAGGTCATCATGCAAGCATTTTCAAGCACAGTCAGGGACATGTATGCGTTGGCTGAATACGCAGCGCCCGACCAATTTCTAACGCAGGCAATCAATTTGCTCCAAATGTGGATACGTTTTGATGGAGCTATCTTTGGTACGGGTGAAGGTTCGCAAAAAAATACGTTGGCGTTGCTAGAGTCGTCTATGGATGTTCCCGCAACGACTGTACCTGAGACGATTATTTCAACATCAAGCTCACCGAGCGAACCTGGGTCGCGGTTTGCTAATGATCCTGTGGCACGTGGATTTCGTGATGCCCCCTTTTCTCCTGAACGAGGCGGCGTACGTGAGCTGTATCGCAAGAGTCGCGATGGTAAAAAGACGCACTCTAAAGAGCTATCAGGTACGCGTAATCTTGCCGAAGAGTTGGGCTTGTGCCATCTGATGGTTCATGGTGATGATCCTAAGCGCGTTGCTCCCGCACGCTGGATTGTGCTGTATCGCAAGCATGACATTCGTTTTGCCGATGCCGATGCTGCCTGTCTGCATGGATTATGGATTCATCTCTCTCGCGCGTTGGCTATTAATCGTAGTCGCGTTTACGAACGCAATGCGCAGCGCGATAAGTCTCATGCAGTTGCCTCGGGTTTGATTTCACCCGAGGGGCAGATAGAAATAGGCGATCAGCGTTTATTTGATTTGTTGGAGCGCGAGTGGCCTGAAAGTGCACCCGATCGTATTCCAGCGCAGGTGATGGAAATTTTAATGATGGGTAAACCATTTCGCGGCACTCAAATTGAAATTAGTTTGCATCGCCAAAATGGCAGTTTAAGTTGTCGTATACGTCCGGTGGGGGCGATGGAAATACTGAGTCCACGAGAGTTTGTGGTGGCAAAACGATTTGCCGCAGGAATGAGCCATAAGCAGATTGCACGAGAACTAGGCGTTTCTCATCACACCGTGCGTAATCAGCTAGCGCATTTGTACCGCAAGTTGAATCTGCACGACAAAATGTCATTGGCTCAGTATTTGGCAACTAATGCAGCACCCGTTTAATTCGCGCTTAAGGGCACTGCTTAAGGTCTGTGAGCCTTCATCCGCTAAAATGTAGGCTTCTCGCACGATGGTGACCCTTATGACTCAGGATGAACTAAAGCAAGCAGTCGCACGCGCTGCAATTGACTACGTAGTGGATGGAGAAATTATTGGGGTTGGCACGGGTTCAACCGCGAATTTTTTTATCGATGAACTAGGCAAAATCCGCGATCGTATTCGAGGCGCGGTTGCGTCGTCCGAGGCGACGGCTAACCGACTGAAGTCTCACGGGATCGAAGTATTTGATTTGAATGATGTGACCAAATTATCAGTGTATGTAGATGGCGCTGATGAAATCAATCATCAAGGTCAAATGATTAAAGGCGGTGGCGGTGCCTTAACACGAGAAAAGATTGTCGCTTCCGTCGCCGATCAATTTATTTGCATTGCTGATGAATCTAAACTCGTTAACGTGATGGGTCAATTTCCATTACCGGTAGAAGTGATACCGATGGCTGAGAAAGCCGTCGTGCGGCAATTGCTTGCGTTAGGCGCCCAGCCCGAACTTCGTATGAAAGAGGGTAAGCCTTATGTTACCGACAATGGCTGTTGGATACTCGACGCTCGCGGTTTGAAGATTCATCATCCGCTTGAACTCGAACAAAAAATTAATGAGATCGCCGGCGTAGTGAGCGTAGGACTGTTTGCGAAAAAAGCAGCGTCGGTTTGTTTGCTGGGATCAGGCTCGGGTGTGAAGACCTTGAAATTTTGAGGTTGTCGGACGTCTAGTAATACAAGCGATTGGACTTGTCTGCCTGCGTATTTCAGGAATCTTTTCTAGTTAGTTGTAGATCGAATAGTGTTGTTTTCTGAATTCGTTCGGCGTAAGACC
>JACCEE011035241.1_pt1 | contig 18703 bp, 15 predicted proteins | sample 7449931 | NCBI WGS metagenome assembly JACCEE01 (sample SAMN15323457, study PRJNA562643) | freshwater metagenome | isolation source: river surface water | place: USA:Blue River Watershed | collected 2017-08-19 | reverse complement strand
CAGGGGTGCTACTGTTCGCATTCTTCCTTAATGGCTTCACTCATTATCCGCAAGTCTTCGGGAGAAATAGACCCAGCAAGATGGAGTAATTTTTGTCCGGGAGTGCCTCGAAGGTCAGGATTATTAGCCAACATTCGGGCAAATTCCAGCACCTGTCCTTGTAAGTGCTTTGGCATAGTTTCGAGTTGTTCAACTACTTGAGCGATCGTGTTATTCATAACCAAAACTTAAGTAAATGGTTACTCTGATTATACTATAGCGTTTCTCATATCCATAAAATACAGCCCTCACCCCAAACCCCTCTCCCAAGAAGGGAGAGGGGCTAAGATCTGTAGTTCACGGATCTGAAATCTGCTATAGATTATCGGTTGATATAAATGCTGTTACAGCCGGTTCAGAAATAATCTGAGCAGCTCTCAAAGTCCCTCTCCCTTTTTGGGAGAGGGATTTAGGGTGAGGGGCTGGACTAAGTAACTGTTGAACAAGCTGCTAAGGGCGAAGCATTCCATCTAGCAATTTGCCCTCACCCCCTCGACCAGAGCGGGAGAGGGGAGTCAAGGGATACCAAAGGAGCTAAATCAATGCCTTGCCAATCTGCCATTAGTTCGGTGATGATTTCAGGAGTTGCCAAATTACCGCTAAAACGGGTAAAATTACCCGTGGGCAGGTTCAGAAAAAAACTGATAATATTACAATGGTCTTTGACGCCGAAACCGATTTCACAGTCAACTCGCCAGTTATCCACACTGGTGGCGTATGCCTCAACTGCTCTTAATGCGGCGGCGACTTCAGTCGCATATTGATGACGCAATGCCAAAAAATTGGCTGGTTCTCTGGCCACTTCGCAAAGCAACTTAATGGCATCAAAGGTGATTAGAGTTTTTTGATATTGTAATGCGGCCAGAGATTGGCAAATCTCTAAAGCGGCGATAAATTTCTGTTCAGGTAATGGGTTCATTGATTTTCCCTCTGAGTTATTAGGATAGACCAAGGATATCTTTGTTGAGTTACCATATGAGCATCGGGTTGATTCATCCCTTGACTCACCAGATAGGACTCCAGGATTTCATGCCTTAATAGAATTTCATCGAGAGCGGTTTCTGTTCCTGATGCCATTCTAACCCAGGCTTCTGCCATCCGCGAGTCTGGGGCAAACTCATAGCGAGAGACACCACTGCCAAAAGCATAGTCTTTCGCCCGTCGAACGTTCTCGACACTAAGGTTGTAGCGGCTGGCAATTTGACCGATATCATCAACGCGATCGACAATGGCATCATAGGCTTTGATGGCATCTTGGAGATACCGACGCTCGTAAAACGTCAGATGACCCCATCGGTCCTGGGGTAGGTTGCTCCCCGGTTCGGGGTGTGGTGGCAGGTTAGACAATGGAATCAGCAGAATTGTGAGATAATCGAAGATTAGTTTACCAAATAGTGGGAGGTTGGCTGATGTTTCAGAAATTATGGCAACGAATCCAGTTTTATCTGATTAAAAGGAAAAGCTAGTCATTTCTGAGCCACCCCGACTAATACCAAAGGAGCTAAATCAATGCCTTGCCAATCGTTGAGAAACTCACAGATGACTTCAGGAGTAAAGGTCTCTCGGCCTCGAAAAAATTCAAATTGTTTAGTGTGAAGGTTCAGGAGAAAGTGCAAAATGTTACAATGGTCTTTCACTCCAAAGGGACAATCCCCCACTTTCCAGTTATCCACGCTAGCCGCATAGTTAGCAATAGCTGTGAGTGCAGGTTCTATTTCGCGATGATACTGGTGGCACAAATCTAGTAAATCTCTCGGTTCTCGTGCCACTTCGCATAAAAGCTGGATAGCGACACAAGGAAGATTAGACCGCTGAGTGAGGACAGTTTGTAAAGATTTGCAAATTTCCACAGCTGGGAGAAATTTTTCCGTAGATAATTTATTCATAGTGTCTCGTCGAGATAACCATAGGATTAGATTTAACTGGAACGGCGTTAGTGGTTTTGTCCGCTTGTGATACGGCTTTGGGGAGGAAAGCTATTGGCGAGGGGGTCATCGGTTTAAGGCGTTCTTTTATTGTGGCGGGGGCAGAAACTCTGGTGATGAGTTTATGGAAAGTCCCGGATGTTCCCACGGCGATTTTGATGGAAAGATTATATCATAATTTATTTCAAAATCAACTGGGACGCACGGAATGTTTAGAGGATGCGCAGGCTTATTTAAGAAATTTAACTGTGGGGGAAATGCGGAACCAATGGTTAACGAAAGCTGCCATAGATAAAGTAAGTTTAGCGAGTGATGCTAGTGCGGTATTTCTGATAAATTTGAGTAAAAAAGCGGATAGTTTTCAGCCGTTTGGTTCGCCGCGTTACTGGGCGGCGTTTGTTTGTATCGGCGACCATCGAAAGATGCGAAGTTAGAGGGAAATATCATCCCTGCGGCTATAGTCATTTCAGATAAGAATGAGACACTGGATCCACGATATTGCCCTCTATCCCCCAACCCCTTTCTCCCAAAAAGGGAGAAAGGGGAGCAAGAGGGGGATGGGTTTTGGCTCCAACTCTCCCCTCTCCCTCCCTGGGAGAGGGGACGGGGGTGAGGGCAATATCGAGTGTCTCATTTTTAATTGAAATCACTATAAATCGTAGCTGTGGCAATTTCCGTGCCCCCAATGACCAGGAGGGCACGGCATTATAAATATTTATCGTTTACCCAATATCTTGATGACGCCGTGCCCCTACAAAGATGAATTTTTTAGGGCAAAACCAATTAATTTTTTAGCTCAGCCGTGTCCTATTCTAATCTCTCCTATATATAATAATTGTTGTTAAAATTATGGGGGCAATTCCCATTATACTGAAGTGACAAAATTAACTAATATCTTGAAGTATGAACCAGGGAAAATCTACAGTGAATGAGTCGCCGATGTCTGTGCAGGCGGTGGGGATAACTCTGGGTATTTGTGCGCTGTTTGGTGGGGCGCAGGTGGCAGTGAAAGTGGCTTTAGGAGGGTTTACACCTTTGTTTTGTGGGGCGCTGGCTTTTACGATGTCAACTGTGGGATTGTGGGTTTATGGCTATTTGCGGGGGGAAAGATTGCAACTGCCATCACGGCAAGTTTTGCCACTGCACTTGATTTCGGCGTTTTTGTTTGTGTTATTTAATGGCACGGCTTTGATGGGACAGCAGTTGACTCTGGCTAGTCGATCGAGTATTTTTCTGGCTAGTCACCCGTTTTTTGTGGTGTTGTTCAACTATTTTACTCCCAGAAGGCAGCGGCTGAATGGTGGGGTGTTGATGGGGTTGGGTTTGGCTTTTGCGGGAGAGGTGGTGGTGTTTGGGGATAAGTTGGCGGCGTCTAGTGGTGCTAGCTGGTTGGGGGATAGTTTAATGGTCCTCTCTTCGGCGCTGTTGGGATTGACTATTATTTATCTCCGCACTGTCACTAATTATGTTTCTACCATTGAGGCGGTTTGGTGGCAATCGGTGCTAAGTGTACCGTTTTTTTGGCTGGGAGCGTGGCTGTGGGAGTCGCCGCTGCAGATACCGGTGGGTTTTGCGCCTTGGTGGGGGTTGATTTATATTGGTTTGGGGGTGCATGCGATCGCCTTTGCCACCCGCGCCGAGCTGTTTCGCCGCTACAACGCTAATTCTATATCCTCATTTCTGACGATTTCCCCAGTGATGGGGGTGCTGTTGGCTCATTGGCTGCTGGGAGACCCGTTAAATTGGGGCGTTGGGGTAGGTGGAGCGGTGGTGTTCGCGGGTGTGTTGCTGGTTTATCGCTGTAGTTAGGTTGGCGGTGGCATTCCTGGAGAGAGTTTATAAAGTAAATATTAAAATTCATCAGCGCCGATTCGGGAAACTATCCCTCCTTTTATCCCCCCGATTCCTTTTCCTTGGGGGCAGGATGGGGCAGGGAGTATTTATATTTTCTTTATGCCCCAACTATTACACTATTTTAGGTAATTTGTCAATAATCCAAATCACAGGTATTGCCGGGGTAAATCACAAAATCCACTGGGGGGCGATCGCACCCATCCCACTGCGCATCACCGATGATGGTGAAAGTATAAACATTCACCAATTAACAGCAGGTGCAGGGCAATGCAGTTTTTCCCCATCCATCCAGAATCTGAATTTCAACCCACATACCAGCTAGTTGCTCCCGCCGGGGAAAAAATCCCAGTGATGCTGGTTTCCCAGGCTCATAGCTTCAGATATTTAGTGATTTCCCGGATAGAATGGGAAGGCGACAGCCCCGCAGTGTACGAGTGGCACCCCTCGGAAGGCGTCACCTGCCAAGGTATCCAATTAGAAGCGCTCTCAATTCTCCCTTTGGCAGATCTAGTCAATTCAAATCACAACAATGAAACACTCTATCCAGAGAAGCCCTCTATCCCGCAACCCCTTTCTCCATCCCCCCTACCCCCCTTTGAAAGGGGGGGAGAAAGAGGAGTAAGAAGGGGGGCACTTTGGCAGAGGGGAAAGTTGCTCCAAAAGCTCCAAAAGCTACCCTCTACCTATACTTGGGAGAGGGGGCGGGGGTGAGGGCTAATAGAATCCCGGTGATATGACTATTGCTGCTTGAGAACAAGGAAAGTGATATCATCATAAACCTTTTGTTGGCCGATATGTTGGTAGAGGCTATGAATAATCGCTTGCTTGATTTCCCCAACGGTGTGATGAGCATTGGCTACCACTACAGATATGAGCCGCTGCAAGCCGTATTCTACGCCGTTGATATCAATAGCCTCGGTAATGCCATCGGTATAGAGCAATACTACGTCACCAGGGTTTAACTTCACCTCAGCGGTGGCGACAAAATCGGCGATATTATCCACTAAACCCAGAGGAAAGCCTAAATCGATGGTATCGATGTGCTGGACTTTGCCCGTGGCGCGTACTAGGATAATTTCTTCGTGTTGACCGCTAATTTTTAGGTGTCGATCGCGATAATCCACCACAGCGAGAGTCATATTCTTATCAGAATTCATCCGCTGCAAGTTACCAAATATCGCCGTGTTGAGAAAAGTTAAAAATTCTCCCGGATGATTTTGCTCGCTGGCGAGGAGTGTTCTCACCCCCATTTGCGCCATCAGCATCAACATCCCGCTTTCTAATCCATGTCCAGTGACATCACCAATGCCGATTTTCACTCCTGACGAATGGGGGAGTACATCGTAGTAGTCGCCGCCGACTTCCGCCGCTGGTTCCATAAATCCGGCAATTTCTAATCCTGGTATTTGCCGCAATTCCTCTGGGGTGGGTAAGAGCATCTGTTGCAGGCGGCGGGTGACATCTAACTCGGCGCTCATCCGCAGATTATCTGCTTTTAGCTTGTCGTTGAGAGCGGCGATTTCCTGGTTGGCTTCGGCGAGCTGCAGGTTGGCTGTAGCCAGTTCCGCTGTGCGCTGGTTTACTTTATCTTCTAGGGTTTGATAGAACCGGACATTTTCAATAGAAATCGCCGCTTGCGCTGATAAGATGTTGAGGATTTCCAACCGTTCTGGGGTAAAGGCTCCAGGGGTGAGATTGTTTTCCAGATAAAGAATGCCAATGAGTTTGCCGCCATTAATGATGGGGGTACATAAAAGGGATTTGGGTTGATGCTGGATAATGTACTGGTCCGCGCTCCAGTTGGTTTCTTTGGTAGCATCGGTGAACACCAAAGGTGCCAAGGTGCGACTGACGTAGTTAAGGATCGTCATGGGGAGTTCTTCCCTAGAGGAGATACTCACGGTGCTAGATTTGGCCATTAAATTGTCAGCGATCGCGACGGTTTCAATGGTAATATTGCCTTCTGCCACTAAAGCCAGAGCCCCTTTAGAGGCACCGGCATTTTCCAGCGCCAACTCCATCAAAGTAGAAAGCAACTCATCTAGGCGAATGGTACTGGATATAGCTTGAGAGGCTTTGATGACGGCTTCTAAATCCAGTAATTCCCCACTACCGCTGCTGGTGTTGGTGACATTTGTATTGGTGATGTCGGTAATAGTTTGGCGAGATTGGGGCTTTTTTTCCCGGTTAATGATGGGGGCGAGTAGTTGGGGATAGCGCTGTTCTAAATCGGCAATTTTGGCTTTAGCTCCCCAACGGCAATAGGCGTAATAGCTATCAATGAGGTAGGTTTGGGCGATTTTGGGTTTGCCCCAACCCAGATAAAATTTGGCGGCTAGTTCTCCGGAGATCGCCTCTTCGTTGTGGTAATTATTTTCCCCAGCGCCAGCGATGGCGCGATCGTAATATTCCATTGCCTCCACATACGCGCCCAACACCCGATGCTTTTCCGCCTCCACTAAATCAAATTTATGCTGGTGATTCATCGGCCCATGTTCTGCCCATAACCGCATTTTCCCCTGATTTTCACTCACCTTTGTGATAATATCCGCTTTTTCCGCCTCCGTAGCATCATTAAACACACCTAAATAGGCCAGGGATTCATAAAAATAGAAAACTGGCACCGAAAGCATCGCCGTAACACTGCTTAAATATGGTGCGGCTAGCTTGCTATTGGCTACGGCTTCACTCAAGTTACCAAATAGATAAGCCAAACTCAACTTGCCCAGATAAAAATTAAAAATACCAATGCCATCTTTCGCTGCCAGCATTGCCGGGAGTGATTCCCTCTCATTATAGAATTCCCCCACCAACTCCCAAGGATGGATATATGTCTGTTGCAGATTCAAAATTACTTGGCTAAAAATGAAATTGTAACTCAGAACCCCTTGTTGGTGCAGATAAATTAGAGTGCCTCGGTATTTTTTCAGTTTGTCTTCCACTTCCGTGAGGTCAAAACCGCTAAAATATGGGTAGATGGAGGCAAACCCCAGGGCAAAGCCCGCTTGTTCTATCTCTCCTGTGGCGATCGCCAGGGAGCAAGCCTGCTCAAAAATCCCTAAAGTTTCTTGGGCGTGATGTTTCCAATGTCGGGTAAAGGCGCCGACTTTGACTAAAACCTGGCTTTTGACATTGGTACTCTTTAAAGCATCCATCAACTGCACTGCCATCTCGCCGAAGTGATAGCCAGATTCTATGTCATTACACAGGCCGATTAAAATGATGCCATAATCACCATAGCCGCAACCGGATAAGCTGGTATTGCCATACTTAACCGATAATTTCACCTGCTCATAACCCAGGAGCAAAAATAGCTCTGGTTGAGCGCGATAGCTCGGCGGGACTAACCGCACCACGATTTTGATGGCTGCCAGCTTGCTGGGGTCTGCCATTAATGGTAAATTAATCAAATCCTCGATGTTGTGGCTAGCTAAATCAGCTTGAGTTTCCGCCAGTCCTCGCTGAATATCTACTGCTGTGGGTGCCGCAGGTAAGCTGACGCCCAATAGTTGCAGCACTTCTAAACCCAGCTTAATCGCGCCTTTGAGGTTCCCCTGTACGTCAGCGGCGAGGATTTTCAGGTCATAAACTTTTACTTTATCTAGCACAGTTTTGGCTTGGCGCAATACGAGATCAGCTAATTGCTCCATATCTGGGAAGTTGCCGCAGAGGAATGCTGCTTCGGCGGCATTGGAGTATAAAGCTAAGGTGAGGTCATATTGCTGTGACCAACTGGAATCTGGCAGCAGATTGATGCCTGCAGTTAAATATTTTAGGGTGGCGGCATAAGCGATAGCGGCTTTGGCTTTGAGTCCAGCTTTGAGGTTTAATTCTGCTAGTTCTTCTCGCTCGGATGCCGAGGCGATCGCCCCAGATCCCAGATTTAACTGGTTAACGATATCAAAAATCGCCTCTTCCCATTCATCTTCACTGAGGTTGTGGCTGTTTTGTAGCAGCAGACGGCCAATTTCCCGGTGAGTTGTCTGTTTTGCGGCTTCGGGAATCAAAAAATAGGCGGCTTGCTGAACGCGATCGTGCAAAAAGCGATAAAATACCGAAAACTCACGATGAGCAGTAGAGATATTCCCCAAACTCTCCTGTTCTTCCTCAGCGAAAAATTTGTAAGTATCAGTTTCCGGCACAACTAACCCCTCCGCCAAGGCACTCCACAAATCAGCCGCCGTATCCGGGAGAGATTTCTGATACACTACTGCCAGGGTGTTTAACTCAAACAAGTTGCCAACACAAGCCGCCAGTTGCAAAACCCGCTGGGTATCCGGGGGGAGCTTTTGCAACTGAGCCGCCATAAACTCCACCACATCATCACTAGCCGCCAACATTCTGACGCGAGTTAAGTCACATTGCCAGTAACCCCTAGTCATATCAAACCGGATCAACCCTTCTTCATGCAGGTATTTCAGGAATTGATTGGTAAAAAAGGGATTGCCCTGGGTTTTGGTGAACACCAGCTCGGTTAATGGAGACGCCAGCGGCAAGGGACAAGAGAGGGTATCTGCCACCAAGTGATTAAGAGCATTTTTGTCCAGAGGTGCTAAAGTAATTTGACTCACTACGGTAGGGGAATGTTTTGTAATCTCCGCCACCGTCAGCATCAGAGGATGAACCTCCGAGACTTCATTATCTCGATAAGCTCCCATCAGCAGCAAATATCGGGTATCTGATTCGCAACTAAGTAATTTTAGCAGTTGTAAAGAGGCGGTATCCGCCCACTGCAAGTCATCGAGAAAAATCACCAGGGGATGTGCTGCTGTGGCGAACACCTGGATAAATTTGGCAAAGAGTAAATTAAACCGATTTTGGGCAGCGGTTCCCTCTAGTTCTGCTATAGGTGGTTGCTCACCCAGGAGCAGCTCTAATTCGGGAATGAAATCGATAATGACTTGCGCTTGCTGCTCTAATGCAGCTAAAATTTCCCTTCTCCAGGCGGCGAGAACCCTCGGAGGTTCGGCGAGGATTTGCCGGATGAGATTTTGCAAAGCTTGCACCCAAGCCGATAGAGGGATATCCTGCTTGAATTGGTCAAATTTGCCTTTGATGAAATAACCGCGCTGACGGACAATGGGTTGGTTGACTTCGGCGACTACTGCGGTTTTGCCAATCCCGGAAAATCCGGCTACTAGCATCATTTCCGTATTACCCAGGCTGACTCTTTCAAAGGCTTGGAGCAGGGTTTCTACTTCCCCGGTTCGTCCGTAGAGTTTTTCGGGAATATTGAAGCGATCGCTCACATCCCGCGTGGCTACCTCAAAAGTTGAGATTTTGCCTGTAGCCTCATATTCCTGCCAGCATCTTTCCAGGTCATAGCGGATACCAAAAGCCGACTGATATCGGTCTTCCGCTGTTTTGGCCATCAGTTTCATCACCATATTGCTCAACACCAGAGGAATGGCGGGATTTATTTCTATGGGAGGCGTCGGCTTTCTGGCAATATGGCAGTGGACTAGCTCCATCGGGTCTTTCGACTGGAAAGGAAGTACCCCGGTCAGCAGCTCGTATAATGTGACCCCCAAGGAGTAAAAGTCGCTGCGGTAGTCGATACCCCGGTTCATGCGTCCGGTTTGTTCCGGCGACATATAGGCGAGGGTGCCTTCCAAGATGTTGGGGTTAGCAATCTCTTGATTTTCCTTGGGTAATAAGGAGGAAATGCTAAAATCAATCACTTTCACTTGGAGGCTGTGGGGATTAATTACAATATTTTCCGGCTTGATGTCTTTATGAATAATCCTATTTTTAGCTATCCCTTCTAAAGCTCGGACAATCTGAATGGTGATATGCAGAAATTCTCTCAATCCCCCGTGGGAGTCCAAAACATTATTATTTATGCGAGAACTTTTGAAATATTCAAATAATGAAGTTCCGCCAAAGTCTTCCATGACTATGGCTAAACTGTTGCCGGATTTTTCCAGGCTCAGGTGCTGCACTATTTCTGGTAAATTGAGCTTTTTGGCAATGGCATACTGATGGCGAAACTGCACCAATTCTGCTACAGTTGGAGCATCACTGTTGAGAATTTTGATGATAACTGGTTTTTGGGTTAACCCAGAAATGCCTCGATAAACTCTGGTTTTGTCGCCGTTGTGAAGTTGTTCGCCGATGATATAGCCAGGAAGTGGGAGCATAGCCAAAAAATGCAATTTATTTGAAAAACTAGGTTGGGGCTTTGTAGGAGTTTTAATTCCAATTTTTATAAGTCACGATCGGGATTAACGATCCTCGGAGGTCAACCCCAGGTGACATCAGGGCGATCGTTTGTTTTGCCACAGGGAAACCCTCCTACTGTTCTAGGTACAGCAGCCAGATGGAATTTTCACCCTAGTATTGCATCGATCGCCCCTTTCCCTGAAGCCCGATCGCACGGGCAATCACCGCCACAGGCTGTCGCTCCCAGTCTTTCAGGGGTATTGCGCCTTATGGTTCCTTTCTATATCAGGGATTCTTCCTGACTAATCTTAGCACAATAGCGACTTTTCGGTTTTTGTCCCTGGTCCCTGGTCCCAAGGCAATTTGTCCTTTGTCACTTGTCACTTGTCACTTGTCACTTGCAAATGACAAAGGACAAATGACCAATGACAAATCAAGGCCAATGCTTGCTCACCAGGGGTTTGGCGGCTAGAGCGAGGAGGTAGGCGGCTCCCGCCACTAGGATAATGGTGGCACCAGAGGTGAGGTTAAAGGAGTATGATAGCCACAGGCCAGCCGTGTTGAACACAATGCCGAAGAGGCTGGCCAGGAACATCATCCATTTAATATCTTTCACAAATAATTCCGCGATCGCGGCGGGAATGGTCAGCAACGCCACCACCATAATTAAACCCACTATTTGCATCAACATCACCACCGTCACCGCGATCGCACACATCAGCAGCATATAAATCGCATCTACCGGCACATTCCTCACCGTGGCGAAGGTTTCGTCAAAGGAAATTGCCAGTAATTCTTTATACAACAGGGTGACAATTAGTAAGGTACAAGCATCTAACACTAAAAGTAACAGCAATTCCCGGCGGGGTACGGTTAAAATACTGCCAAACAGGTAGCTCATTAAATCGCCTTTATACCCTGGGGTGAGGTCGATTAAAATAATCCCGATCGCCATGCCGATCGCCCAAATCACACCGATGATAGTATCGGCTCGCTGTCTGGTTTTCCGCTGCACTGCTCCCATCACCAAACCCGCCACCACACTAAAGGCAATAGCTCCCAATACCGGGTCAAATCGGAAGAAATACCCCAAGCCAATCCCCCCATAAGCCGCATGCACAATACCGCCGCTGATAAAAACAATCCGGTTGACCGTCACCAAAGTTCCCACAATGCCGCAAGCAATGCTCACCAGCACCCCTGCAGCCAGGGCATTTTGCATAAATTCTAATTGCCAAACTTCCAGCATATCCCCCCTAACTAATATTAGGTAATCGGTAAATCGCATTCATAGATTTGTGAGCCTAGGGGCCAAGCATCGGCGATTAGATACAGCTTGTTCTCAAAAAATGTGGGACATCTTCAAAGTCCCTCTCCCTCTATGGGAGAGGGATTTAGGGTGAGGGGGCTGGACTAAGTGACTGTTGAACAAGCTGTATTACTGGTGAACTGACAATATTTCAGTGGCAAGACTTCCCCCCTACCCCGCGTTGGTTCCTGGCGCAGTTGGCTAGCATAATGATAAGGTAATAACCGCCGGTTGAGATAAACCAAGGTTTTCGCCAGACTAGAAATCGAACCCAAATCGTGAGAAATCATCACAATTGTGATAAATTGATTTAATTCTTGCAAAATACTGCCCACCTGGTCGGTCATTTCCGGGTCAATATTCGCCGTCGGTTCGTCTAACAGCAAAATTTGCGGTTCCGTCGCCAACGCCCGGGCAATATAAACCCGCTGTCGCTGTCCCCCAGATAGCTCACCTAAAGGACTATGGCGCATTTCTAACAGATTAACGCTCTGGAGCGATCGAGCCACAATTTCATCATCTTGGGGGGTGTAGCGTTGAAACAGGCGGCGTTTCCCCAACCGACCCTGACGCACTACATCCCAGACGCTGATGGGAAAGGCGCGATCGAATTCTACCGCTTGCGGCACATAACCCACATACTGCCGTGCCTGTTTTGGCTGTCTTCCCAAAATACTCACTTCCCCTTTACTCGGCGAGAGTAACCCCAGAAGCACTTTCAGGAGCGTAGTTTTACCCCCCCCATTCGGCCCGACAATACCGATATAGTCCCGCTCTTGCACTGATAAATTGACATCTTGCAGGATATATTCCCGCTCGTACTTCGCCCACAAGTTGCGGATCGCTAATACTTCCCCCAAATTCCCACTACCAGTCATCGGCTCTACTGCTGCTAAATTCACAATTCCTCCTGCCACCTCAACCAACCACTACCAAAAACAATGCCGACATCACGCGAGCCAGCTTATCCGTGACTTGGCGCATATTCTCCAACCAATTCGGTGTCAGCGTATCGAGTAAAATCACTTCACCGCCAATTGCTTGGGCAATAGTTTCTGCACTCTTGGTGCTAAACTCCGGCTGGGCAAAAATTACCTTAATTCCGTCTTGCTTCGCCCGCTCAATTAACTGCGCTAGTTCAGCGGCGCTCGGTTCGGTGCCGCCAACTTCAATGGGAATCATTTCTAAGTTATAAGCCTTAGCAAAATATGCCCAAGACGGATGAAATACCATAAATTTGCGGGTTTTTACCGCCGCCAAGGTACTGCGGATATCCCTGTCCAAAGCATCAATATCTGCGATAAATTTATCCAAATTTGCCCGATAAACCGACTCCCCATTAGGGTCTAATTTCACCAGAGCCTGATACACTGTTTGCGCCAGCTGCTTCACCAAAGGTGGTGACAGCCAGATGTGCGGGTCCGTGGTTTCCGGCCCCCCATCCATCTGTTCGGTTTCGTCTTCGTGGTTTTCCCCGGCTTCATCCTCGTGGTGGTGATGCGCCACCATCGGTAGTAACTCCACACCCTCGGCTGTATCCACTACCTGTAACTCACGGTTGGCAGCTTTGATGCGGTCCATCCAGGCGCTCTCGAATTCTACCCCGATGCGGAAATAGGCTTGACTTGTCGCCAGCATCGTCAGTTGCTGGGGTTTCGGCTCGTAGGTGTGGGGGTTCGCTCCTGGTTCTACCATGACATTAACTGTCACCCTGTCTCCCCCGATGCGCTCCACAAAATACTTTTGTGGCGGGATGCTCACGGTAACTTGCACTTTTTCCTGGGATGTAGATGTCTGTGGCACGGATGCTGTCCCTTCCGTGGGGACCGTGGGGGCAACCAGGCGACACCCCCCTAGTGGCATCACCCCCAACCACAGCAATGTCACCGCTAGGAGATTCGATCGTTTTACCATTTCCCAAACTGATGATAATAATGATTATCATTATACAAGCAGATGAGGCGGAAAATCGAGCAATTATCGTTATTTCAGATAAAAGTGAGATGGCAATGTGGGAGCGTCAGGTGGATGGGGGGCTGGCGCCCCCAAGGCTTCTGCCTATAGATGCTCTGGTGGGTTGGCATCGGTGAGGCGATCGAGCCGAATTGTCTCAATCTTAATTGAAATCACTATCCCCCGAAAATCTCGCTGAAAATCAGCACCATTCCCATTTGATTCACCCTTAAACTCCATCCCCAGAGGATTTTTCAGCCGCGTTGAGAGCTTTCAGTGCGCGCACTTCTTCGCGTAAACTCTCCACCTGTTGCAATAACTGCTGATTCGACTGCGTTAACTGGGCAGCTTGAGAGTTTAAGTAAGGGTCACTTTCCCACCAATTAATCCCAATTTCTTTTGCTTTATCCACAGAAGAAATCAGTAAGCGGATGCGAATAGTCAGGAGTTCCGTAGAGCCTACGGAAACGCTGATATCCCCAGCGATGACGATACCTTTATCTAATACTCTTTCTAGGATATCGGCGAGGGTGGAACCTTGGGTGGAGGTAGCAATTTGGCTATGTTGGGGTGGCATGGTTATGATGAGGAATCAGGAGTAGCTGTAGGCGTAACCGCTTGGAGTTGTTTTTGGGCGATATAGAGCCGATCGTCTCGCTGCATCAGCATCCCCTTTTTGATGAGCGATCGCAGCGCATCGATCGCCTCCACACGGTTAATATTCAAAGCCGCCTGAATTTCCGACACCCGCACCCCCTGAGACTGCTTAATATAAGCCAAAACTTCCTCCTCATAAGGGATAGAAGCCGTATCCTTCCCATTTTCCGGTTGCGGTTCCCTTAGCTCTTTCTCCGTCGCCAAAATTTCCGCCAGAATTTTCCGCGCCGTGACTAAATTTAAATTGCTGCGTGATAACACCACATCAGCGAAAATATCCCGAAATTCCTCATTAGCCACATCTACTGGAATCGCGTGTTCCCGACAAACTTTAGCAATCGTGATGCAAGAGCGGAGGGTAGAAGAAAAATGCAGCAAAGACACAGCATTTCTCGAACTGAGATTTGATGCCTGTAAATGCCCGTTACCATTAGCTTCCAGCAGCGCCATTGTCCGCTCGCGAAAATCCCGCACCAACTGCACAATCTTCAACCCCTGAGTGCGATCGATGCCAGTTTTCTGCATCAAAATTTCCAACTGCGTCACTCCATCCGGTGACGGCATATTAATCGTTACCAACCGGTCCATCAGAGCATCTTGAGTATCATGTACCCCCGAATATTCCTCTGGATTAGAAGTAAAAATCGCTCGAAAATTAGGATGCACCCGGACATATTCCGACTTTTGACCATTATGGGGAGGCAAAACCAGCAATTTCTCTTCTAAAGCCGAAAGCAACACATTATTTACCTCTGGACGCGAGCGATTAAACTCATCATAAACCAGGGTAAAACCTTCCTTGCAGGCCAGAGTTAGACGAGAGTCAACCCAATTATGCCGCAATTCATCTTCCACTTTCACCACATTGTGGATAAAATTATCCACCACTTTTTTGCGCGTATAACCAGCACTCCGACCGATTAAATCCGCACTTTTCAGCTCGCTATCCCCAAAAATCAGCATCATGGGACGCTCTAGGAGGTCTGCCAAATGGAGAGCGAGAGTAGTTTTCCCCGTGCCTGCCGGTCCGCGCAGGTGGACGGAAAAGCCAGATTGCAGGTAGCGCAAGGCGCGGGCCGCCGTTTGCGCTACCTGGGGCGTATTCACGAAGCCTCGGGGACTGGCTCGCAGCACAGTAGTCATTTAGGTTGGTTCTGGTGACGAGAATTAATTCAAAATTTTATCCACGGGGACATACAGCCGATCGCGCTGAGCAATTAGCTCTTTTTTCATCAAAGAGCGTAGCGCATCCACCGTTTGCACCCGGTTGAGCTGCAAACTATCCTCAATTTCTCGCAGTCTTGCCCCTTGAGTATCCTTAATATAGGCATACACCTGTTCCTCGTGAGGAACCATTGTCCCTGCTCCCCTCTCCCCTTGTGGGAGAGGGGTCGGGGGTGAGGGGGCCTTTGGTGGCGGTGGCGGGGCTTTTGGTGCCGGTGGTGGGGCCACAGTCTTGGCGGGAGCGGGAGCGGGAGCAGTAGCCACAGGAGGCGTAGCCGGAGATAAAGCACTACCCCAAACCTCTTGTTTCAGGTTTTGGGCATACTGACGCAAGTGCAATTTCAGCGCATCCAACTGTGTTTGCAATTCCTGCATCGTGGCTTGACGATCGGAGCGGCTGGCTTGTAAATCTTGGCGCAATTGTCGCCCTCTCGCTTCCCCGATCAACTCCAATTCTTGCAGATATTCTCGCACGTCCGCCTGTAGTTCGGTCACGAATGCTGCTAAATCCTGTTTTAGCTCTACTTTCATCACCGCTTGTTGCTGTTGCCACTGTTGGCGGTTGGTGGCGACAGTGGTTTTTAGCTGCGCGTGAAAGTCTGCCAAGTCGGCGGCTAGTTGCTCAGCCATCAGAGAGCGATCGGCCTGCGTAGCTGCCAGAAACTGCGCCGTTTCTTGTGCCAGAGTCTGAGCGAACTCAGCCAGTTGCTGTGCTTGTTGTTGTCCTTGGCGGTAACGACGGGAGGCAGTATCGCGCAAAAAATCCCCGATCGCTTGGTGTCGATCGCTGGTAAGCTGCTGGCGAGAAGCCGCCGCCGCCGCACTCTGACGAGCCAGTTGCTGACGGTCCTGGTGGAGTCGAGCGGTAAATTCGTCTAATTGAGCGCGCAAGAGCGCCGCCGTATCTTGGCGCACCGCCTGCAGTGATCGCAACTGACCCCCTACCTGCTGCTGACGGGAGCGCGTTAGCTCAATGCGCCGGTGTCGTTGCGCCACCCAGTTATCATAAAGAGCCATAACTGAACTCTCCTGTTAAGTTGGTTGTAGGGTGGGCATTGCTCCCATAAATTGCACTATCAAGATGATTAATTTTCCGGTGGCAATGCCCCCCCTACGAAGGGGTGTAGAAATGCGTTCTGAACGCATCTCCACAGCAAATTAGGGTTTAGGCAGCGGGAACAGCCGCTTGAGAGGTCAAGCCAACGGCTTCCGCATACTTCAGGTAAGTTTCCACAGAAGCGATGACGATGCGAGCTTCTACAGCCAGCAGCTCGATGCCCACCAGGGAAACCCGTACCCAAGCATCAATCACGATGCCCTTGTCCAAGATGCGATCGACCACTTCCGCCAAGCTCGAGGAAGAGTTTACTTTTTCAACAGCCATAATATCATCTCCCGATTCGATCAAAAATTAGCACGCTCTGCGGCCAGAGCGAAACCTCAAACGCAGACGATCGGCCTGCGGCACTTCAGAAACCGGGTTTCTTCAGTAAATCTCGGTGAATCCAGGGGTTTCTTCAGTAAATCTCGGTTAAAAACCCGAAATTGGAGGCAGAAACCCGGTTTCTAATCCGTGAAACCCGGTTTTTTGGCGGTAGCCAGCTCCATCCCGGCAACATGAACCTGAGTGGTGATGCCCCCTGCATAGTCGAGAATCGCTGGTTGCCGTTTTTATTTTCTTAGGCGAGTGCGGCCATGTTAATCCAAATCCTACAACATTTCACCAGCAACGGAGGTTTATGGCCTGGGAAAGCCGATGGGGGCGGTTGCTCCGTGCCGTCACCCCCAACCCCTCTCCCACCAGGGGAGAGAGGCTTGACCAGAGAAGGACTTACCAGATGCCAAATCGTAGAACCACCCCAGCACCGGTAGGAGCGATCGTCTCCATCCAGTTATTCTCCCACAACCCATCCCCATTTGTGACGACTTGGTGACTGGATTTTGGCCGATTGCCTACAAGAGAAATCACTTAAGATAAACTGGCAGGTAATCTCAAAGCGTAAACAAAGGTGAATTGAGCCGCCTCTTGGGCAGCCAAGTGGAGACAACAGCATTGTTCTAGGCTTGTAGAGAAACGGGCATCGGGTGCATCCAGACTAGCTATGGAAGTTTTTTGGCAATTTTACCGCAGGCTGCTAGCCTGCATATTCTAGTGGAGCCACCGGTAGGAGAGAAAAGACTATGGAGGGGAAAATTGGCGCTGAGGAACTGGTCAAATTGTATTTGGCTGGTAAAACCAGCTTTCGCAACGCCGACCTCAGCGGCGTCAACTTAGAACGGGCAAACCTCCAAGGCATCGACCTCCAGGGAGCCTATCTGCGGTGGGCATCCCTTCTGGGGACGAACCTCCGAGACGCCAACCTGTCTTGGGCAGACCTGCAGCGAGCCAACCTCTCAGATGCCATCCTCCAGAAAGCCAATCTCAAAGAAGCATCCCTGCGTAAAGCCAAATTGCAATGGACTGATTTTCAGGAGGCGCAACTGCAAAGTGCCAAAATGGAAAAATGCGACCTCGCTTGTGCGAATTTACGAGCCGCTTCTCTGCGGCTGGCTTCCCTACAGGGAGCAAATTTAGACAAAGCCAATATGCTGATGGTGGATTTGCGCGTAGCCACTCTCACAGAAGCCAAGCTGCTCGACGCTAACCTGGAAATGGCGAAGCTGCAAGAAGCTAACCTATCTAAAACCAATCTGATGGGAGCTAATTTGGCCAAAGCATCGGCGAATGGCGCCTCGTTTCAAGAAGCGCGGTTATTTGGCGCCAATCTCTCAGACGCTAACCTCACTGGAGTCAATTTGACTGGGGCGGACTTGCAGGAAGCCAAGTTATTTGGCACCAACCTATCTGGGGCTAACTTGACCGAAGCCCGGTTGCCTTCGCTACAAAATATGCAGGGAGCCAAACTATCGGGAGCCCAGCTTAAAGGGGTGCGTTTGCCCAGGGGAGAAAATTTGCCCCAAGCGATACCGCCCGATGGCGTGATTCCCGATCGACGCTCACCTAGGGCTCTGGAACCGGTAATGACTACAGCAGAATTGTTACCAGAGAAGGCGGTTCCAGAAATGCCTCCACAGGAAGAATCAGCCGCAAACCGGCGGGGCTTGACGCTGTATAGTTTCAAGGCGCAAGTGGAGGTAGGGGCAATTCACCTGAGCGGCGCAGAAGGACATAGACATCCGATGGAGGGCGATGGGCAACTGGGGACAGCCGCGATCGCGATCGCCCATCGGCGTGGTCCATCCCTATTGCGGCAACAGCTCCTCGCCGCCTACAACCGCCGCTGTGCCATCACCGGTTGTGATGTGGAACCCCTCCTCGAAGCGGTTCTCCTTCTGCCCAGTAAGCTGGTGCAAAACACCCATGATGCCTCCGATGGATTACTCCTACGAGCGGACATTCACACCCTCTTTGACCTCCACCTGATTACCATCGACCCAGACACTATGAAAGTCATCGTCGCCCCCAGCTTGCGCCCCACCAGCTACGGCGAATTCGATGGCCAACCCCTGCGCCACCCAGTCGATCGTGCCTTCAGACCCAACCATGAGGGCCTCCAGTGGCGCTTTAACTGGTGCGATT